>Ga0265298_10000170_pt1 | contig 98297 bp, 69 predicted proteins | sample AusTroGonzalo_MG_3_FD_193486 | JGI IMG/M metagenome (GOLD analysis project Ga0265298, IMG submission 193486) | Bovine rumen microbial communities from tropical cattle in Woodstock, Queensland, Australia - Gonzalo_01 | ecosystem: Host-associated > Mammals > Digestive system > Stomach > Rumen ...
ATCCTGATAGTCTGGGTAATAGCTAACGCCATAGTTGTTTTTCCAATATAAAGGTCCTTCTAAATAGAGGAGAGTCTCTCCTGTTTCATTATCATCTTCATAATAACAATAGTGTGGATATTCCTTACATAAACCAGAATAGTAGAAAAACACTTCAAGAAAACTTGTTAAATAATTATTGTCGTATGCGAATGACCAAGTATAATTTGGCTTAGTAATGTTTTTTAAATAGCCTCCTTCATCGTATGTAAATTGATAGTTTGAGAATTGTGAAACATATCCGTCTTTGTTTGTCATAAAAGGGACATATATTTTTTTTGTTTTAATCAACATTAAATCATAGTCAATCTCAAACACTTTTTGGTTCGTTTCATTATCATTTCGATAAATTTCTATTAGCCTTCCGTCACCATCGTATTTTATGGTATATACAGTGATGGATTGGTATGCTTCCTTAGGCCATCCCTTTTCCCCAATTTCAGTTACTGCCATTCTGACAATCTTTCTTCCTTTGCCTCCCTTGGCTCCTTGAGCCTCGCCACCATCGGAGTCATCACCACAAGAGCAGAATGTGCAAAGGCATAATACGATAAGGATATTTTTTTCGAAAAACACGCTTAGGGTAGTTAATAAGTTCTTCATAATTCTTTCTTGTTATTAGCATGTTCTCCCTTTCATGCATTGTTAAACAAAAGGCTTCTGCTAATATACAAAAAAGCGTGGGAGTTCATCTTGTTACTCGTCCCACACTCTGAGGCTCTGGCATCGCCCTAATCGTCAGAACGAGCAACGCCGAAGCCCACGCCGATATGTATACCTACACCAATCCCTTAAGAGCCAATGGTGGCCATAAAGGATAACTAGTGCATTGGATAATACACACCCATGGACGTCTTTGTTGCTTTGTTTATTGACGATTAGTTAGGAACTGCCAGATTCCAGAGTGTCAAGTACAAAGCGTCAAGTACGCCTTTTCAATATATAGTTCCTCGTCTTCTACACCATCTTTGCAGATGATTTCAAATCAGAGGACGTTGCAAAGATAAAACAAATATCTGAAAGTTCCAAAAATAAGCTTGGGATTTTGTTTGTGGAAAATGAAAGAGGAAAATAAAAAGTGGAGGGAAAATTTGGAAGTTATGGAAAAAGTTCCTATCTTTGCAACGTCAAAAGATTGCTTTTGGCTATCCGGGTAGAATCCCGCGTGAGGGTAAGGCTTTATCGATACTGCCCATTTTAAAACGAGTTATATATTGAAATGAACCCCGAAAGTTTTTTGTTCAACTTTCGGGGTTCATTTCAATTGTGGTTATGTCCTTTTCATTGGTTCGTTTGATTACTTTTAAATCGTGGGAAAGTGATATTCCACGAACGCTTCCATGGCTTCGTAGCAGGCAAGTCCCAGCTCGTCGTAGCGGCGGGCGGTGTCACGGTTGCGATCTTCGGCACGTTGCCAAAACAGACGCTCGTCGTTGCCTAAGAAGGGCGCGCTCTCCATCTGACTCTGATGACGCAGAATGGCGTTGCGCTTCTCGCGCAGCTCCTCAGGCGACATAGGCACGCACATCTCGATGTCGGCCACATCCCACTCGGCCCAAGCTCCGCGATACATCCAGATGCGACAGTCGTTGATCCATGCGGCTCCCGCCTGTCTTTCCTGATCGATGGCTGCCAGAACCACATCGGTACACTTGCGGTGTGTGCCGTGGGGGTCGGCGAGGTCGGCAGCGACATAGATTTGATGAGGCTTAATGTCGGCAATGAGCTCCTGCACGATTCTGACATCACGCTCGGTGACGGGTAACTTCTCTATCTTGCCACTCTCATAGAAAGGCAAGTCGAGAAAGTGTGTGTGGTCCTTGGTGATGCCGTTGTATCCGCAAGCATTGCGCGCCTCACCACGACGGATAAGCTTCTTGACGGTGAGCACTTCCGCAGTGTCAAGGTCGCCCACCTTCTTTTGTTTGATGTAGCCCATGATATCGCGGTAGCGGTTCGTGATGACCTCGTCGGCACTATTGGCGAAGAGCTTGTTGAAACCGTTGATGAAGTGCATGTAGAGTCGCACCTCTTCATCGGCTACGGCGATGTTGCCGCTGGTCTCATAGGCTATGTGCACATCGTGGTTCTGCTGTATGAGTCGGCGAATGGTTCCACCCATGGAGATAACATCATCATCGGGATGAGGCGAGAACACAATGACGCGCTTGGGATAGGGCAGCGCACGCTCAGGACGAGTGCTGTCATCGGCATTAGGCTTTCCGCCAGGCCACCCCGTGATGGTGTGCTGCAACTCGTTGAACACAGCAATGTTCACCAGTCCGGCCTGTCCGTCGAACTGTTGCACAAGGTACCCCAGCCCGTTGTCCTCATAGTCTTTTGTAGAGAGCTTCAGCAATGGTTTTCCAACCTTTCCGCACAGCTCAATGACTGCCCGACGCAACGAGTGGTCAGGCATCTGAATAGTAGTAGTTAGGTTTAGATTCAACATAGGAGCATATTGTTAGGTTCTATCAGGCAGCATAGCCAGTCCTTGTTGCTTCTTGCCGTCCATCATGATCTTGAGTGGACGCTCAAAGCGTACGTGACGCACATAGTCGGTCTCTGTGATGGCGGGCATCTGGTCGAGAATCTCCTTCTGGAAGATACCGTCATTGGTATAGGGGTTGATAGTGAAATAACCCACGCCAAATGAAGTGAGGTTCTGGAAGAAGTGAGTGCCTTGAGACGGATCTACATGGTAGTTCTTCAAGCCCACCTCAACGATGACACGCGCAGCAGAGATGTGAGGCCACTTTACGGGAATGCCCAGCCAATAGTCGCTGGAGCCCCAACGACCTGGGCCAATGAGAATATAGTTCTTTCCTTCATCGAGGAACTGACGGTTGATCTTCTCAATGTCATAGGCAATCATGGGGTTGTTGGAGGCGGTGAAATTCTCGTCGGTCTTGACATAGACCACATCGACCACATCCTCCGAGATGCCGTGACCCAGAGAGTTCTGTGAACGTAGCAGACACTGTTCATCAGGAATCTTCTGCAGGTCTTCGTCAAGAACCTGCTTGGAGTCGACGATGGGGCGAATCTGTAACAGATAAAAAGCCCCCCCTACTGCCCCCGAGGGGGCCTCTATAGAAGTGTCCAGATTGCAGGCAAACTCTATTTCTACGGGGCGTCGCATCTCTTCGGCCCCATACTTCTGGGCCAGTTGCAGAATCTCAGGTAGTGGGAATACACCCTGTTGGAGTACGCCATCGAAGGTGATAACCTTGCGACCTCCCTCGTAAAGTCCCGGACGTATAATCTGATCCATGGGGTCGAAGGTGGAGGCGATGAAACGCAGCGAACCGTCCTGGTCGGCTTGTTTTACACGGAGGCTCTTGATATTGAAGCCATCATCGACCTTAAAATCGGTACCTACATGCGACATGTCGAGGGCGTAGTAGCGAGTTTGTGTCTCTCGCAGGGCTGTCTCCATCTCACTGGTCTGCAGAATCTGATGGGGATGATAGGGCGACACACGCAGTGTCTGTCCGCCATCAACAATGTATTTACCTAGTCCCAAAGCCAGTGAGGCTATGCCTTCCTCTGCAGTCTCATCGCCAATGGGATAGTAGTTGAGCGAACGGAGCACACCCGAGAAGGTGGGGTAGTAGAGATCGCCATATTGCTGTCCTACCACTTCTTGCAGTATGACAGCCATCTTCTCTTGGTCAATGACGTTCTGGGTCGCTGTCATGTAAGCCTTGGAGTCGCGGTAATAAACCGAGGCATAGACACTCTTGATGGCACACGCCAGCATGCGCAACATCTCGTACTTATCGTCGAGCCAGGGAATCATATAGGTAGAGTATATACCGGCGAAAGGCTGGTAGTGGGAATCCTCGAGCAAAGACGAAGAACGGATGGCGATGGGTTTCTTGATGGCCTCGAAGAAGATGAAGAAGTCTTCGATAAGGTCGTCGGGCAACTGTGCCTGAAGGAAGTGCTGAAGGATGACCTCATCGGGCGCATCGCTTAGGGCTATGCTCCACAAGTTATTGGAGTCCATGAACTCATCGAAGAAGTCGGTACAGAGCACCACTGTCTTTGGTATCTGCACGGGGACATTCTCAAACTTGTTGAGCTCAGGATGACGCTTGATGATGTTGTCAAGGAAAGCCAGACCACGTCCTTTGCCACCCAGAGAACCATCACCGATGCGGGCAAAGTGGGCATAGCGGTCGAACTTGGCACGGTCGAAGACTGCCACCACGCCAATGTTCTTCATCTTGCGATACTGTACGATAGCATCGAAGATAATCTGGCGGTGAGCATCCACATCCTGCAACTTGTGCCAAGTAACATGTTTCAGGAACTGAGAAACGGGGAATATGGCACGTGCGCAAAGCCAGCGACTCATGTGGTTGCGACGGATGTGGTGCATCAACGAATTGTGAGGAATCTTGAAGATATTGTCCTGCAATTCCTTCAGCGAGCGTACACGCATCACTTCCTCTTTGGTTTCCGGGTCACGGAAAATAAAGTCTCCAAAACCGAAATGTTCTTCCAGAAGATGACGCAGGTCAACATTGAACTTCTTGGAATTCTTGTCTATGAAGTCATATCCCTCCGCCTCGGCCTTTTCTTTGTTGATAATCTCAGAACTCTGCAAGATGACAGGTACGAACTCATCGCGCTTGCGAATCTCGCGAAGCAGTTTTATACCTGCATCAGGGTCGCCCTCCTCCATGTGGGAAAGACGTCCTGCCGTAGCCTTGATGGGGAAACGGGTATCGCTGATAACGCCCTGAACGTTGTCGTGATACTTCTCGTAGATAGCCATTGCCTCTTCGTAATTGGTGGCCAGTACCACCTTGGGGCGACCGCGTTTGCGCTGGGCTGCAGCGTGAGGATTGAGCGCCTCGGTAGAAAAACGCTTGCTTTGTGCCAGGATATAATTATAGAGGTTGGGCAGAATAGACGAGTAGAAACGGATGTTGTCCTCCACCAGTAATATCATCTGTACGTCGGCTTCACGAATATCGTGGTCTATGTTCATCTGATCCTCAATCAACTTGATGATAGAAAGGATGAGGTTCGTGTTGCCCAACCAGCAGAATACGTAGTCGAAGATAGACATATCCTCGTCCTGCATGCGACGGGTGATACCGTGAGAGAAAGGCGTAAGTACCACGCAGGGAATCTGCGGATGAACCTGTTTCACCTCGCGTGCTACGGTAAATGCATCGTTGTCAGCATTACCAGGCATACATATAACAAGGTCAATATCCGTGGTCTTCAACACTTCGTTGGCTTCCTCGGTGGTAGAAACCTGAGTGAAGGTAGGTGGATAACGCATGCCTAACTCAGTATATTCATCGAACACTTTCTCGTCGACGCGTCCGTCGTCTTCGAGCATGAAAGCATCATAGGGGTTTGCTACGATAAGCACGTTGAAGATGCGGCGTGTCATCAGGTTGACGAACGATACATCTTTCAAGTAGAAGGAATTGAATTCTTGTGGTATGTTAGCCATATATTTAGTTCATTGTTCTGATTTGAGAAGGGCATCACGGCATTGCTCCATGAGCCACTTGGGGGTGCTGGTGGCACCACAGATACCAATGGTGGAGATATTCTCCAGCCATTTCATGTCTATTTCCTCAGGTCCTTCGATGAGGTGCGTGTTGGGATTCACACGTAAGCATTCGTTGAACAGCACTTTTCCATTGGAACTCTTGCGTCCGCACACAAAGAGAATCAGGTCATGACGAGCTGCGAACTGCGAGATGTTGGGCATGCGGTTGGCTACAGAACGGCAAATGGTGTCGAAACTCTGGAATGTGGCGCCTGGTGCAATGTGCTGTTGAATGAACTCAATGATGCGATGAAACTCGTCGAGTGACTTGGTGGTTTGACTGTATAAATAGATGTCGTGCGAGAAATCCAGTTGTTTCACCTCTTCGAAGTTCTCGATGACAATGGCAGAGCCTTGTGTCTGTCCCACGAGTCCCAATACTTCTGCATGCCCTTTCTTGCCGAATATGACGATAGAAGCTTTCCTTGCAGAGCTAGAAGGTTCTTCTTTAGTGTCTCCCTCGGGTGACGAAAGAGGGGCTTCATACTGTTTTTTGATTCTATTCTGCAACTTCAGTACCACAGGACAGGTGGCATCAATGATTTCGATATTGTTGCGTCGTGCCAACTCGTAGGTGGCAGGGGGCTCACCATGAGCACGCAACAGCACTTTGACATCGTGCAACTGTTCCATGTCTTCATGTGTAATGGTGATGAGTCCCATCTTTTTCAGTCGCTCGCACTCCATACCATTATGGACAATGTCGCCCAAGCAGTAGAGAGGCTTGCCTTTCTCCAGTTCCTCCTCAGCCTTCTTAATGGCGGTGGTCACACCAAAACAGAAACCACTGCCGTTATCAATCTCTATCTGTAACATGTTTTATACTATTAAAATAGGCGTCCAGCAGGTCACTGGCAGCCACAAAGCTGGTCTTCTGTCCTGCAAGCACAGTCTGCTCTGCAGCAGTGAGTTGCTGTTTGATGACAGGATTGTTGTAGAAGTTCATTCGCAGGTTCTCATTGATACTTTCGTACATCCAGTATTTAGCCTGCTCATTGCGACGGTAATTGAAATAGCCGTTAGCCTTGACAAAGTCGAAATACTCATAGATCATATCCCAGACCTCCTTTACGCCTGTGCCGTAGAATCCGCTATAACATAGCACCTTGGGTGTCCATCCGCTTTCTGGCATAGGGAAGAAGTGAAGTGCATTACGGAAGTTGGTGGCTGCCATCTGACAGCGATCTACGTTGTCACCATCACATTTGTTAATAACAATACCATCACTTATCTCCATGATACCACGCTTGATGCCTTGCAGTTCGTCGCCAGTACCTGCTACTTGGATGAGCAGGAAGAAGTCGACCATAGAGTGACAGGCAGTCTCACTTTGGCCCACGCCTACGGTCTCCACGAAAATCTTGTCGAAACCAGCAGCCTCGCAGAGGATGATTGTCTCACGCGTCTTTCGTGCAACACCACCTAAAGAGCCAGCCGATGGGCTAGGACGGATGAAAGAATCGGGATGAACAGCCAGTTTCTCCATGCGGGTCTTGTCGCCAAGAATACTTCCTTTGGTGCGTTCTGACGATGGGTCGATGGCAAGGACAGCCAGGCGACCGCCTTTCTCTTTCAGCAGATGAATACCAAATTCATCGATGGAGGTTGACTTGCCTGCGCCAGGTACACCGCTGATGCCTATACGCACGGAGTTTCCACTATAGGGAAGACACTTGTTGATGACCTCTTGAGCCTTAGCCTGGTGACTAGGATTGACACTTTCTATCAGGGTAACAGCTTGTGAGAGAATGGTGACATCACCCTTGAGGATGCCTTCCACCATCTCGTCGGCAGTAAGTTCCCTGCGACGTATGCGGTTGCGTTTCAAGTATGGGTTGATGATGGATGGTTGCTCCACACCGCTGTTTACCTGAAGACCTGCATATTCTGAACTGTTCTCTGGGTGTTCCATAGCTTTCTTATTTGTAGTTAACAGTGATGACGACCTTAGCATTATCAGGGTCGTTAGTAATCATGAGAATACGTGGTTTTGAACGCACCTTCTTCAAGTCGTTGGGATAGACCTTGACTTTGAGAGTTGCCTCCTCGCCGGGCTGCAGCTCACTCTTGTTGAGTTGCACCTTGATACCCTTTGTGAACATCTGCATAGACGATATTTTCAATGGCATGCGTCCATTATTCTTCAGGCTGATTGTGCCAGTCTTGTGTTTGCTATCCAATGTGAGTTCCTTGCTTGATAGTATCATCTTTGGTGCGTACTGTTTGTTCTTGCCATCAAAGACAGACATGTCGGGTAATAGAACAACGGTGACAGGAATCTCTATCTCAGAACGGATAGATTCGCCTAAAGAGCTTGCCAGGTAGATAGAGGTCTGAGTCAGTCCCATGCCGAATACTTTCTTACTATCCAGCGTGACCACCATCTTACCAGTGCGGTAAGGACTCAACTTCTCAGGCATCGCCTTGGCAGAGAGATAAGGGGGGAGATGTAACAGGTTAGGTGTGATGACAGAACCTGTGTTATTGTAAATGTTTAGCTGGGCTTCACGGATGTCTCCTTTGTTCACATCGTCAAACTCCAAGTTGTTGACATCAGACAAAAGACCATTCAGGTCGTATGGATATTTCTCCGTCACTTTATCATCGAAGGCTTCTGCCAGAACAATACCTTTCATCTTCAGATAAACAGGCTTCTCGCTATTGTTGCTGGAACGTCCAGTTGTCTTGCAATATACAGCTACCTGCTTGTTGAAATGGCCTAACATGCGCGCATCGTAGGTCATTGAGATGGTGAATTTCTCACCAGATGAGATGGTCTTCTTGGGCCAGTCAACCTTGGTACAGCCACAGTCGGCCTTAACGTTGGTAATAATAATACTCCTTGGTCCTTTGTTCTTGAGCTCGAAAGTACCTGTTATGGGCACTTCAAAGCTGGTTTTTCCAACGTCGATGGTGCTCTTGCTGATGGTCAGTTTCTGGGCCTGTGCCGTGAAGGCTGTGAGACAGAGGAGGATGAGAGTTAGTATCTTCTTCATTTTACGATGATGGTTTCAGAGGTTGTTTGGCAACGGAACTCAGGAGCATAGGCACATCCTGCTGTCAGAGTGCCCGTTTCGTAAGTACCGATGCGATCAATGTAGTATTCAGTCTCAATGATGCGCTTGCCTTTTGGCAAACGATCGAAATAATAATGTGTGGCGTTGTCCTTGGGTGAGCAGTAGTAGCCATAGTGGTAACCACTCAACTGGTTGATGGGTTCCATGCAGGCAGCGCGCTTGTCGATCACCTCTACGAAGTCGAGGTCGCGTTCTGCTTGGATGGTGATGCGAACTTTTACGCGGTCTCCCACTTTTAGTGAGGCATTCGCTTCAGTAGGTAGAATCTCGCGTTTAATGCTAATCTCGCTGCCATTGGCTTTGATGCTGGTGGTGGGTTGTAGGAATTGTGCATAAACAGCACCCCAGCTGGTTCCTGTAGAGACTTTCTCTGCAGTAAAGGTATTCTCACCATGATAGCTCTTGGTGGTCTTTACGTAACCTATACCAGCAGTTGCTTTAGGCGTTTCGAGTGACTCGCCATCGATTTTCAGTGAGGTGTGCTGTTGCTGATTGTTCAGAATATTCAGCGTGTTTTGCTGATTCAGGAACGCATAAATAGCATTAACGCTATTGATAGGTGTGTCCCAAGCCTGTGCGCGTTTCTCTTGCAAAAGCCAGCGACGCATCTCTTCGATGGTGGTGGTGTCTGTAGGACTAAGGCGCTGCAGAGCCTCGATGGCAGCTACCTGAGTGGGAATACGATAGTCGCGCCATGAGTAACCAGCTCGAGGTGTGTCGAAATAGCGACCCATATTTTCTTTGTGAACGGTGTATTCCTTCAGGCTCTTAATATAAGAAGGTGCGTCGAGGATGATGGCCGTGAGCGCTTTCTCGTAGATGCTCTGGTTTTTAACATCTTTCTTCAGCAACTTCTTTAAGTATGTTTGTGCTTCGCTGACCTTGCTTGAGAGTGCTCTTCCACTGAGTTTCGACATGTAGAGATACTGCAGAGCCTTGTATGAGGGGAACGACTGACGATGGCCTTTCTTTTCTTCTTTCTTCATCTCTGCCACAAGTTTCAGAATCTCCTGGTCCATGAATGCAAAAGAGGCTGCCAACATCTTCTTGGTGTCGGCCTGCTCGCCAGCCATATGGTTCAGACGAACCAACATCTCACTGACCTCAACAGTCATGAAGAAAGATCCCTCCATGCCTGGCCACCAACCCCAAGAACCGTCATTGTGCTGAAGAGAGTTGAGTTGCTCGAGAGCGGAAGTGATGCGTTGGTCTATCAATGAACTGTCGAAGAAATCGGATAGCTGGCGTTTCTGTTCTGACTCACGATTGACATCAACAACCCAAGGCGTCTCGTTGAGTACCAAATCTTTTAATGATTCGTTCTTTTCCAATGCGCTCATTAGTGATGTCTCTGTTCCGTTCTCCTGTTTCCAAGCCTCGAAGATGTGCTTAGCCTGTGGATTCTGGTTCATGATGTAACGTCCAAGAGTGTTGGTATAAAGCGAGGCAGTCTGGCAAATGACGCAGTTGTCGAAGGGGTGAGCCAACGTTGGCAGCGCCTGAATCATGAACCAAGCGGGATTGTTTGTATACTCAATGGTGATGCGGGCTTGCGAAGCATCGGCAGGAACCATTGCGGCAAGGTCGATGGTCTTGGTGCCTGGCGCCGTCTGAGTGAATGGGATGGTGACGGTAACTTGCTCCTTGTTTGGCAGGATTGGCAAGTAGTGCTGTTCGCCATCACTGAAGCCTTCGCCAGCAAATGATACCTTTGCTACCAGCAAACCATTAGTTTCCCTGCGGCAAACGTATTGAAAAGCTACGCTAAACGTTGCGTTTGGTGCCACTCTAGTATTCTTATTCTCTGAGTATACGATTTCGTCTGTCTCAGGATCAATCAATTCAAGGCGTGCCGTACCTTCGACTTCCTTGTCACTGGTGTTGAAAACGCGTGCTGTAATGGTGGCTTCGTCGCCCATGCGAATGAAGCGTGGCAGATTAGGTTGAATCATTACATCCTTCTTAGCAACAGCTTCACCCTCAAGGAAACCATATTTCAGGTTCTTGGTATGAGCCAGTCCGATGAAGCGCCAGGTGGTGAGACTCTCAGGAAGTGTGAACTTCATCGACACACGACCAGTAGAGTCGGCCATCAGCTGAGGATAGAAGAAGGCAGTTTCTTGCAGGTTCTCACGCATGGAAACCTGTGAAGAAGTCTCTGACTCAGTTCCTTCTGTCGTTTTTTGTTTTATGTCAAGTCCTGCAATCTTACCTGAAAGGGGCTTCGCATATCCTGTGGTGACACTTTCTTCCTTTACGACATCATATGTTCCGATGGCAACATTGGAAGCACTAAGTTCAACCTCTCTCAGCAGACCTCCGCGCTTGAAGGGACGAGTGGAACGAACTGTCCACATTTCAGGATAGCAATCCTTGTCGAAGTGACTGAACAAAAGTTCCTGTGTCTTCAAATAATCGGGATTGGCTTGGCCATGAAAATAACAACTTGTGTTATAGCTAAAGTTCCAACTCAGAGAAGGTAACGATGGCGACAGGTGGGGTGAGAAGTAGCTCCAGTCGTGTTTTCTTATCTGGTCAAGGCTCTTGTCAAACAGTGTTGCCATGAGTTGAATACCCTCGGTTGTAGTGGGTTCAATCGTCAGCGTCCATTCCTCCTGTTGACCAGGAACAAGCTTATTGCGGAAAGTTTCCCACTTCATATGGAGTTGCTTGTCTTCAAGAGGTCGTTGGATGGTGAAAGAGTGTGTGTAAACCTCTCCATCTTTGACCCATGCAAAGCTTAATGCGAGCCCATTGCCATATTCCGGCTTGTATTTGAACTTTCTGTTGATGAGCTCGTTGGACTTGTTTACCGCCCCTTTTTCAATAATGGTGTTGCCTGAAACGATGGTGTAAACGATGTGCACATCCTTGTCGGAAGAGCCAACTTGAACTGTAACGGGTGTGCCGTCGTTAGTGAAATTGCCAGAGGTGTAGAACCAATTGTTGGTTTCTTCTGCGGGTTTCTTGTCGTTGAGTGAGAAAATGATAAAGGATTTCTCGATAGTATCTCCTTCGTAATCAGCCTTCAACGTATGTTTACCACTCTTCAGACGAGGCAATGTGATGGGGGTATTAGTCTCAATAGTATTCCATTTGCCTCCATCGAGTTGATAGCGGACTTTCGCTTTCATATCGTTGCCCGCAGCATTCTTTAAATGAAGTGTGGGCATAACCATCTTTTCGGCCAGCATCTTGTTTTCTACTTCAATGCTCAAAGCGGTCTTGCGATTGCCGAGGGGAACAGATAATTCTCCGTAATGGCTTTCGCCTGCCTGATCGGTTACATCGGCTGTTACTACAAAGTTGCAGAATAAGGGATGCTGAGTTGCTGGCATGGTAAGAGGCATCTTAACCTCAAAATGACCATTGGCGTCTGTGGTCGTTTCGCCGGTGAAGATATTCTCGTCTTCCACGTCGTTACCAATCCACATGGTATCATAGTAGCTCATGTAGGAGAACCACCACCAAGCGCGGCGACGCTCAACACGATAGCTTACCTTTCCTTCCTGAACAGGTACACCTGCGTAGCTCTTGGCTGTACCAATAACGGTGATTGTGTCGCCTGCCTTATAGTCTTGTTCTACCTTGGGGAACTCTACTTGGAATGTAGGACGCTTATATTCCTCTACGCGGAAATAGCGATTGGTACGATCCACGCGGAAATGGTAATTGCCGTTTAGACCTTTGGCAGGCAACATGAAGTCGGCACTGACTGTACCAAAAGCATCGGTGGTGAGTTGCTTTTCTTCTATGACCTTCCCATTGGCATCATGAAGAGAGGCTGTTACTTGTTTGCCTTCGATAACGCATTCGCTGATTCCTTCTTTCGCATGATAAACAATAGCAGCCATGTGTACCTTTTGACCAGGTCGGTAGATGGCTCGATCGGTCATGATTGTTATATAGTCACGCTCACTTGTGTTTTCTCTGTAATTGAACCATAAGGAAGATGTGGAAGGAGGACAGGCTCTGTCATCCTTTGTCGTGGCGAAGACTTCCGTGCGTTGTCTTCCTCCTTTGTAGGTGTAGATGTATTCCCCCTGAGAATTAGTGGTAAGGGTTGTTACCGTATTCTCATCTGGTTTTATGCGAATGGAAGCACCTGCAATGGGCTGTCCCGTAGTGCTGTTTACTGTAACATAACGAATCTGCTTGTTGGGGAGTTCTTGCGCCAACAAACGAACGTTGGTGACGAAGTACATATTACGGGAAACCTCGGTTTTTGGAGATGTCTCGAACTCAATCATGTATACACCTACAGGGAGCCCTGGTATCATCATCGAGTCTTCCATGAACTCATATTCATTCTTCTTGTTGAAGTGGTGTGTCTTTTGGAGTGGAGTCGCCCTGAGAAGAGACTTGAGTTTTGCAAAATCTTTCGCATTATTGGGATTCAGGTTGATGTCTCCATCGGCATTTACTTTGTAAATACGCATTGTAATTTGGTCAATGCCCCGAATGTCGTTTAGAAGCACTTTCTCCTCCTTGTTCGGAGTTGTGACGCGATGGCTGATAACGGCATAAAACTGTTTGAGCGTGAGAGTCAATCGTGTGTTACGTAAAATATTCATGCGCTTCCAACTGCCCCAACGTTGCAGAGCATTGTCGATAAAGGCAATACGTTCGGCATTATCCTTGTCATACATCTGTTGTTCGCGCTTGATAGCAGCTTCACAACATGCTTCCAAGTCGCCATAGATATCAATAAGGGAGTCGAGTTGCTCGATGGTAGCGTCTTCGATGGCAGTCAGAAGCTGAGCTTCGCGATTGTTTGTGGTCAGGTAATAGCGATGAAGTTCTTTATATTGTCCTGTCTCATAGCCAACAACGCTCAACAAATCGTCACCAAAGAAGTGACTGTCTTTTTCTTTAATGGCAAAAGGAGTATAGTCTGCCACTTTCGTGGCTGCCAGTACTTCAGCATGAGAAAGGGCCTTCTTGCGATAAACATCAGCTTGTTGGCGGGCATCATCGAAGAGCCGGGTGTTGGTTTCGTACAATGTAACTAATACGGCATCGTAAACAGATTGAAGTGCCCAATTGCCTTCGGCCTTCTGCTCACGAACCTCTAATCGCTCAATGGCAGGCTTCAGAGAGTCTGGTGAAATAATAGTCATTGCTTTCGCTTCGGAAAGTTCGGCTTTGAGCAATTGGCCATAATTCTTCTCCTTCTCGGCTTTCTTGGCTATTTTCTTCAAAATAGTTACTTGTGTGCGAGGCAGGTCTTTGTTTTCTGCATCACTGGCTTGTTTCCACAAACTGCTATAAGTTTGTTTGGACTGTGCGTATAATAATGTCGTAGATGCCATCAATAAGACGGCTGTCAGAATCAAACTCTTTTTCATTGTTGTATACATTTTGAGCAAAGTTACAAATAAAAAACGAGACAAAGTGGGAAACTGTTGCTAAAAAAAGAAAGTTTAACGAAATGGCACAGATGTTTAGCCAGCATGAAGGATATAATGGGTATGTCAGAATGGCGCAGATGATTGTCATTTTGTCTGTCTAAAGTCGTTGGGCATATTGTTTGAGGGGAGAAAAGTAGAAAGAACTAATAAATTGGAAAGGAGACAATTATGACATTGGAAAAGTTTACAATCAAGGCGCAAGAGACTATTCAGCAGGCTGTGAACATAGCTCGCAAGAATAGTCAACAGTCCATAGAGCCTGTTCATTTATTGAAAGCTCTGATGGAAAAAGCGCAAGACATTACCAACTTCGTTTTTCAGAAGTTGGGTGTCAACGTGCAGCAACTGGATGTGCTGGCTTCGCAAGAACTTCAGCATTTGGCTCGTGTGCAGGGTGGGGAGCCCTACTTGAGTAATGATGCACAAAAGGTGTTACAGAAAGCTGAAGACCTCTCAAAAGAAATGGGCGATGAATATGTATCGTGTGAACCTATTCTCTTGGCTCTTCTTGTAGTTAACTCTACAGTAAGTCGAATGATGAAAGATGCTGGCGCTAACGAGAAAGATATGCGTCAGGCCATCTTGGAACTACGTCGTGGACAGAAGGTTCAGAGCCAAAGTGCTGATGATAATTATCAGTCTTTGGAAAAATATGCAAAGAACTTGGTGGACTTGGCTCGGTCAGGGAAGCTTGATCCTGTAATTGGTCGTGACGAAGAGATTCGTCGTGTGCTTCAGATACTATCACGCCGTACGAAGAATAATCCTATATTAATAGGTGAACCAGGTACTGGTAAAACAGCTATCGTAGAAGGCTTGGCCCAACGTATTGTGCGAGGTGATGTACCAGAGAACCTAAAGGATAAACAGCTCTTTTCGCTTGATATGGGTGCGCTTGTAGCAGGTGCGAAATATAAAGGTGAGTTTGAAGAGCGTCTGAAGAGTGTTATTAATGAGGTTACGGCTTCAGAAGGACGTATCATTCTTTTCATCGATGAGATTCATACGCTTGTAGGTGCAGGAAAAGGTGAGGGCGCTATGGATGCTGCCAATATCCTAAAGCCTGCATTGGCACGTGGTGAACTACGTTCAATTGGTGCAACAACCTTGAACGAGTATCAGAAGTATTTTGAAAAGGATAAAGCTTTGGAACGCCGTTTCCAGACTGTAATGGTGGATGAGCCAGATGAACTCTCGGCAATCTCTATCCTTCGTGGCTTGAAAGAGCGTTATGAGAATCATCATAAGGTTCGAATACAGGATGACGCATGTATTGCTGCAGTACAACTCTCTGAACGTTATATCACAGAGCGCTTCCTGCCTGATAAGGCTATCGACCTGATGGACGAGGCTGCTGCTAAGTTGCGTATGGAACGTGATTCTGTGCCAGAGGAACTAGATGAGATTATGCGTCGTTTGGCCCAACTGGAGATTGAGCGTGAAGCAATAAAACGCGAAGGTGATGAACCCAAAATAGCTCAACTTGATAAAGAGATTTCGGAGCTAAAAGAACAGGAGACGCAGTTCCGCGCTAAATGGGAAGGCGAGCGCCAACTCATTAACAAAATACAACAGGATAAGCAGGAAATGGAAAACCTGAAGATGGAGGCAGAACGTGCAGAACGTGAGGGTGACTATGGAAGGGTGGCTGAAATACGCTATTCGAAGCTGAAAGCTTTAGAGGATGATATCTTGGCTATTCAGAGTCAGTTGACTAACGCTCAAGGTGGTAATTCTTTGGTTCGCGAAGAAGTTACAGCAGATGATATTGCTGAGGTTGTGTCACGTTGGACGGGTATTCCTGTTACACGTATGATGCAAAGTGAGCGTGAGAAACTCTTACACTTGGAGGAGGAACTTCATAAACGTGTGATTGGGCAGAATGAGGCAATCACGGCTGTGAGTGACGCCGTGCGTCGTTCGCGTGCTGGACTGCAAGATCCCAAGCGTCCTATTGCTTCTTTCATCTTCTTGGGAACCACGGGCGTTGGTAAAACAGAGCTCGCAAAGGCATTGGCAGAGTATTTGTTCAATGATGAGACGATGATGACACGCATTGATATGTCGGAGTATCAGGAGAAACATACGGTAAGCCGACTTATTGGTGCGCCTCCGGGATACGTCGGATATGATGAGGGTGGACAGCTTACAGAGGCTGTTCGTCGTAAGCCTTATAGTGTGGTGCTCTTTGATGAGATAGAAAAGGCCCATCCTGATGTGTTCAATATCTTATTGCAAGTGCTCGATGATGGACGCCTGACGGATAATAAAGGACGTACGGCTGACTTCAAGAATACCATTATCATCATGACCTCTAACGCTTCGCATGAACAATTGAGGGTAAACATGCGTCCGGAGTTCTTGAACCGTATCGACGAGATTATCACCTTCCAACAACTGACTAAGGACGAGATCGCACAAGTAGTCCGTTTGCAACTGAAACGTGTTCAGAAGATGCTGGAACCGCAAGGATTCCATCTGGAGGTAAGCGATCATGCTATAGCTTGGTTAGCGCAGGAAGGTTACGACCCGGATTTCGGTGCTCGCCCAGTCAAACGAGCTATTCAGCAGTATCTGCTAAATGATTTGTCGAAGAAGATTCTGGCTGACGAGATTAATCGCGAGAAACCAATCGTCGTTGATGAGTTTGGTGAGGGCTTAGTCTTTCATAACTAAAAAAAGAAGTTTGTAATTCTGAAAAAAGTCAAAAAGAATACTTTTCGTGACGTGTTAGTTTTGCGTGTATTGAAATAATTACTATCTTTGCCGCGTAAAATGAAACGGATAACACGCAAAATGAAACTTTCAGCCATCTTATTATTGATGATGCTGATGGTAGTAGTAGAGACGCATGCCCAGATTACGGGTCATGTACTTGATGCTGGTAATGGAAAACCGGTACCAATGGCTAGTATCATCTATCGCAGTAATAAGGTGGCTGTTCGTGCTGATAGCCTTGGATGTTTTGAGATAGAGCGTCATCATGGATGGCGATTGACGGTCAGCGCTGTCGGCTACACCCCCAAGGTTATAAACATTGATAACCACACACCTGCGAATCTAGTTGTTCGTCTGAAGCCCGATACGAAGGTATTGGAGGAAGTGACTGTCAGTTCGAAAAGAAAATCGAAGTACAGTCGAAAGAATAATCCTGCAGTAGAATTGATGAAGAAGGTGATTGCTGCAAGGAAAAAGACAGACCTTCGCAGTCATGACTTCTATCAATACAATAATTATCAGAAGATAATGTATGGTCTGAACGACCTGAAGGTGGATACCCTTGAATCGAAACTGTTTCAGCGTCGTCCTTGGTTGCTCAACCAGGTGGAGGTAAGTGCGTATAATAATAAGCTTATCTTACCTCTTTCTGTAGAGGAGAAGGTGACTCAAGAACTTTATCGTCGTAGTCCCCATGTTGAGAAGACAATCATTAAAGGTGAAACTTCATCGGGGGTCAATGATCTGTTCCAAACGGGTGATATTGTGAATCAAGTGGTAGCTGACTGTTTTACGGATATTGATATCTATGAAGATAACATCCGCTTGTTTCAATATCCATTCACTAGCCCTATCGGAAAAGATGCAATAGCTTTCTATCGCTATTACATTACTGATACCACCATGGTGGGGCAAGACCGTTGTATCCAATTAGACTTCACTCCTAACAATCAACAAGACTTTGGCTTCCGAGGTCGTTTGTTTGTACTTGATGACTCAAGCTATCAAGTAAAACGTTGCGAACTGACTATTCCCAAGACCTCGAGCGTGAATTTTGTTGAGAATATGCAGAGTATACAGGAGTTTACCAAACAGTCGAATGGTGACTGGGTGCTTACTGTCGACGATATGTGGGTGGAAATCTATCTATCGAAATTCCTATCGAAATTCATTGTGGTGCGTACCACGCGCCATACCGATTATGACTTTACGGAGATTCCTCGCCAGTTGTTGCGTGGACGTAAGACTGTGCAAAAGGATGCTTATGCAGAGATGCGTGATGACGATTTCTGGAGTCAATATCGTCAGGTGGAACTGACAAAGAGTGAGAGTTCAATGGATAGCTTCGTGAAAAACCTTGAGCAGATAAAAGGTTTTAAGTATGCTATCTTTGCATTAAGGGCGCTTATTGAGAACTTTGTTGATACGGGTACGAAAGATCATCCGTCTAAAGTGGATATTGGTCCAATCAATACTATCATCTCACAGAATTTCTATGATAAATGGCGCCTGCGTGCTTCTGCGCAGACAACAGCCAATCTTCATCCTCATATATTCTTAAAAGGTTATTATGCAAGAGGTATGGAGTCTCATCAGAACTATTACGATGCCCAGGTTACATATACGTTTAATCGTCCTGGCTATCTGCCTCGTGAGTTTCCTCGTCAGGCTGTAGTCTTCGAATCAATGCGTGATGTCATGCTGGCCAGTGATAAGTTTATTCAAACTGATAAGGATAATATGTTCACCTCGCTGAAGTTTGCAGAGATGGACAAGATGTTCCTTTATAATCGTCAGTCCATAGGCTTTGATTATGAGATGGAGTGGGGCTTCAAACTCTTTGGAAATGTGAAGGCGGAGAAGCTGCAACCCATTGGCAATCTGTCGTTCACATCCTTGAATGACCTGCATAGTCAGACTACAACACTTGTTCTACCTCAGCCAGAATTGAGAGGATTGGGTAATCAGTCTATGCGTTATACGGAGGCGACGCTGGGCTTCCGACTTGCTCCTGGTGAAACATTTATCAATACTAAACAGCACCGTTGGCCTCTCACCCTTGATGCCCCTGTGTTCCGTTTGCAGCATACGATGGGTTTCGAAGGTGTTCTGGGAGGACAGTATCGCTATAACTTCACAGAAGGTGAGTTTTATAAACGTTTCTGGCTGCCAATGAACTGGGGAAAGTTTGGTGTAAGAACCAAGTTTGGAGCCCAATGGAATCAGGTTCCTTACCCATTGCTCATTATGCCTGTTGCAAACCTAGGCTATGTTCTCGAGGATGAGACTTTCAACCTTATTAATAACATGGAGTTCCTTAATGACCGTTACATCTCGGTGATGGCTGACTGGGATCTCAATGGAAAGTTGTTCAATCGCATTCCTTTGTTGAAACGACTTAAATGGCGTGAATACATTGGTGCAAAGATGTTGTGGGGAAGTCTTTCAGACAAGAACAATCCATTCTTGGCTGAGAATCAGCAGAGCAACATCCTGATGATGTTCCCTGATGGTAGTTATGTAATGGACAAGCGTCGCCCCTACTGGGAAATGTCTGTAGGTATACATAATATCTTCAAGCTTTTGCATGTGGAGTATATCAGACGACTAAGTTATAATGAGCTGCCCACGGCTAATAAGCAAATCGTAAAATTTACGTTTAGGGCATCGTTCTAAATAGACTTTAACGATAAGTAAACAATAGTAAGTAAACAATCGTATGTAAACAATAGTAAGTGAACCATTCATTTTAACCAATACAAATTTAAACAAATGAAACAATCAAATGTAAAACCTGCCGAGGGTAAGCTCGGCATCATGGTTGTGGGAAATGGTGCTGTCGCCACAACATTCATGACAGGTGTGTTGATGACTCGTAAGGGATTGGCAAAGCCCATCGGTTCTATGACGCAGTATGACAAAATGCGTGTGGGCCGTGGCGCTGAGGCTAAATACCTGAAGTATGATGAGATTGTTCCCATGGCAAAGCTCGATGATATCGTGTTCGGCTGTTGGGATGTTTATCCTCAGAATGCTTTCCAGAGTGCCATGTATTGTGAGGTCCTGAAAGAAAAGGACATCATGCCTGTTCGTGACGAGCTGGAGAAGATTGTACCTATGCCAGCAGCCTTCGACAAAAACTATGCTAAGAGACTTGACGGTGATAATGTGAAGGATTGTAAGACACGTTGGGAGATGGTAGAACAACTGCGTGAGGATATCCGCAACTTCAAAGCTGCCAATAATTGCTCTCGTATTGTTGTGTTATGGGCTGCTTCTACAGAGATTTATGTGCCTGTTTATGAACCTGTTCATGGCACGTTGGAAGCTCTTGAGAATGCCATGAAGGCCGATGATCGTGAACATGTGGCTCCTTCTATGTGTTATGCTTATGCTGCTCTCACAGAAGGCGCTCCATTTATTATGGGCGCTCCTAATACCACAGTTGATATTCCTGCTATGTGGGAATTGGCTGAAAAGACCAAGATGCCTATTGCAGGTAAAGACTTTAAGACTGGTCAGACTTTGGTGAAGAGTGGCTTCTCACCCATCATCGGTACACGTTGCCTGGGCTTGAATGGTTGGTTCTCTACCAATATCCTGGGCAACCGCGATGGTCTGGTGCTCGACGAGCCTGCTAACTTCCGTACGAAAGAGGTTTCCAAGTTGTCAACCCTCGAGACCATCCTGCGTCCTGATTTGCAGCCCGACCTCTATGGACATGGCAACGATGAGGACACACAGTATTATCATAAGGTGCGCATCAACTACTATCCCCCTCGCAACGATAATAAGGAAGGATGGGATAATATTGATATTTTTGGCTGGATGGGCTATCCCATGCAGATCAAGATCAACTTCCTCTGCCGCGACTCTATCTTGGCCGCACCACTCTGTCTGGACCTCTGTCTGCTGAGTGACTTGGCTGCTCGTGCCGGTCGTTATGGCATACAGCGCTTCCTCAGCTTCTTCCTGAAGAGCCCTATGCACGATTATACAAAAGGCGAGCTCCCCGTCAACCACCTCTATCAGCAATATACGATGCTGAAAAATGCCATCCGCGAAATGGGAGGCTATGAGGCTGACGAAGAGCTCGACTAATTTCTATCTTAATAACCTGCTGTTTGATTACAGCAGGTTATTTTTTTCTATATCCTTGAAGTAACGATAGGTTCCCACTTTCAATTCTTCGCAAGCAGCATCGTCGGCTACAATGATGCCATGCTGATGCATCTGAAGGGCTGATATGGTCCACATGTGGTTCACACTACCCTCTACAGCGGCCTGCAGAGCGCGACATTTAGCATGGCCATTCACCAGAATCATGACTTCCTTAGCTGCCATGACAGTGCCAACACCTACGGTCAGAGCAGTCTTGGGCACTTTGTTGATGTCGTTCTCGAAGAAACGGCTGTTAGCAATGATGGTGTCTGTGGTCAGAGTTTTTTGACGGGTACGACTGGTAAGACTTGATCCTGGCTCGTTGAAAGCGATGTGTCCGTCAGGACCAATACCTCCCAAGAATAGGTCGATGCCGCCTGCTTCTTCAATCATCTGCTCATAGTGAGCGCATTCTGCTGCCAAATCCTTGGCATTACCATTCAGGATGTGGATGTTCTCCTTGGGACAATCGATATGATTGAACAAGTTGGTGAACATGAAAGAGTGGTAGCTCTCGGGGTGATCCTCGGGCAGACCTACATATTCGTCCATGTTAAAGGTTAGTACATTCTTAAACGATACTTTTCCTTCCTGATAGGCTTTCACCAGTGCACGATACATGCCGATGGGTGAAGAACCTGTGGGGAGACCCAATACAAAAGGTTTTTCCTTGGTAGGTTTAGCAGCGTTGATTCTCTCAATCACGTGATTTGCTGCCCATTGTGACATCAAATCATAGTTTGGTTCAATAATTAGTCTCATAAAATGTTTTGAATGTTATTTGATAACTTTAATCGTTTTTCCATCTTCTCGTTTGATAATAAACAAACCTCTCCTTGCAGTACGTTGAAGTAAACGACCGCTAAAGTCATAGTAAAGTGCCACTTTTCGATCCGTAAAGTGCTCCTTTACTCCCAGTATTGCAGGGTCTCCTCCCATGAAGTTGAAAGAGATAAGTCCATCAGGCGACATACTGATATTTGTGATGGGCTTTGATAATAGTGAGTCTCCTGTTTCATTCTGGGTAATCATCTTGGCTGCAGGTATCGAGAAATTTGTCAAACTGTCATTGACCATCTCTGTAGAGTCTGTGGTCCAGGGATAGGCCGAGGTGCTAAGATGAAGATTGTGCAAGCGGTTCTTTTCAAGATAAGCACTCTTGGCTCCTCTGATTATTAAAAGATTATCCCAGTCTGCATATTTCATGTTGTCGGCATTTACCAACTCATAATGTAATTCTCCATTGGTATTGTTTAGCGTATTAGAAGACCATTCGTTGGGTCTGTAGAGTATATGCCAAATGAGCAGACCTTTTCCTGGAAGCGCATAGTCAAATCCTTTCCATTGTCTGTTCTCCAATAGGTAGTATTCTTCGTCTGTGTGTTTGATGATATAGATTTCTCCTTCATCAGCAATAGACTTTAATCCGATGATAGATGCAGGTTCTGTCAGCTCAATTGGCTTAAGCCATCCCATAGCCATCTTCTCTTGAGGAGAGTAGTTTGGAGGGCACCATCCGTAGTTCGTGAAGTTGCCACCATCCATCAAGTCCCATTCGTCGACAGCGGAGTATGGCTTTCCGTTTGTGGGATATATGTCAGGTAGTCCGAGACTATGTGAGAACTCATGGCAGATGGTTCCTATACCGCACGAGGTGTCGTTTACCCATAGTTCGGCACTTGCTGTGTAATCTGATATCTTGATTTTATCAGGCGTTGTGATGGTTGAATAGCTGCTAGTGTGTGGCCAAATGTGTCCGTAACTCTTCTTGTCATTTATATTGCCGGTATAGCCAGCGTAAACGAAAAGAATTTGGTTCATGTAGCCATTCCCATTCCAGTCGTATTGCGAATAATCAATCTCGGGATGATCGGCAAGGAACAATTGGGTCGCTTCTGCTAAGGCGTCTTTCCCATAGTTTCTTGTTTTATCATTTGGATTCTCAATAGGCTGTGACTTCTTGGAAACGGTATATGGACCGTAAACATCGAATTCTAGATTGAAAAGTCCATTAGATTGGCATTTGAAATAATCTGCCACACATCCGGCACCATTACGTTGGTGGTAGCCAGGCACATTGAAAAGAGAATCGTATAATTCTCTTGGCTTCTCCGTTTTGAAATAAGTGGAGTCACCTTTGAATTGCAAAAGGACAACCAGTTGTTTGTATATGCGGGTAGAATCCCATGTCTGATTGATGGCTGGCAACCTCTTTTGCACTCTGCGTCCTTGTGGGGCGTTGACCTCCAAATCAGGCATACAACCGCCTTTTACAATGGTCTGTGCAGATAAAAGACAAGGTAAAAAAGCAAAGAAACTGAGACACAATAATCGTTTCGCCAATTCTTGTCTAATGGTAGGTTTGTAGCTATTCATAATGTGTTTTTTTTAGTTTCTTACTTTTTTACCTTGCTATCTTCAGTCTTGTTTACTTTTTACAGGGAGTCCAAGGCTTCAGTGTCTGGAAGAAGTCATTACCCTTGTCGTCAACGAGGATGAAGGCTGGGAAGTCTTCAACGTCAATCTTCCAGATAGCTTCCATTCCCAACTCAGGATACTCTACACACTCGATGCTCTTAATTGAGCTCTGTGAGAGAACAGCAGCAACACCGCCAATAGTTCCCAGATAGAAACCACCGTGCTTCTTGCAGGCATCGGTCACTACTTGTGAACGGTTACCTTTGGCAATCATTACCAGTGAGGCACCGTTTGCTTGGAACTCATCTACGTATGGGTCCATACGGTTGGCTGTGGTTGGTCCCATAGAACCACAAGGATAACCCTCTGGTGTCTTGGCAGGTCCAGCATACAGCACAGGATACTTCTTGAAGTATTCAGGCATACCTTCGCCAGCATCCAGACGAGCCTTCAATTTGGCGTGAGCAATGTCGCGAGCCACGATGATGGTACCCTTCAGGTTTACACGAGTAGAAACAGGATACTTAGACAACTCCTTACGAACAGCATCGATACCTTCGTTCAGGTCAATCTCAATGCCCTTAGCGCCTTCACCTGGTTTTGCATACTCTGCAGGAATCAGCTCACAGGGATTAGAGTCCATCTTCTCCAACCAGATACCGTCCTTGTTGATCTTGGCTTTGATATTTCTATCGGCAGAACAAGAAACACCCATACCGATGGGACAGCTTGCACCATGACGAGGCAGACGAACCACGCGGATGTCGTGAGCCAAGTACTTACCACCAAACTGAGCGCCCAAGCCAATCTTGTGAGCTTCCTCCAGCAACTTCTTCTCCAAGTCAATATCACGGAAGGCACGACCAGTCTCGTCGCCTGTGGTGGGCAGCGAGTCGTAATACTTAATAGAGGCGAGTTTTACGGTGAGCAAGTTCTTCTCTGCGCTAGTACCACCAATCACAAAAGCAATGTGGTAAGGAGGACAAGCAGCAGTACCCAGACTCTTCATCTTCTCTACCAGGAATGGGATGAGTGTGCCTTCATTCTGAATGGTGGCCTTGGTCATGGGGTAGAAATAGGTCTTATTGGCAGAACCACCACCCTTGGCAACCATCACGAATTTATACTCAGCACCCTCAGTTGCCTCGATATCAATCTGGGCAGGCAGGTTACAACGGGTATTTACTTCGTCGTACATGTTCAGAGGTGCATTCTGCGAGTAGCGCAGATTGTCCTGAGTAAAGGTGTTGAATACACCTAGGCTCAGAGCCTCTTCGTCCTCGAAGCCAGTCCATACCTGCTGACCCTTCTCACCATGAATAATGGCAGTACCTGTATCCTGACAGAAAGGCAGGATACCCTTAGCAGCTACGTCTGCATTGCGCAGGAACTGCAAGGCTACGTATTTATCGTTCTCCGATGCGTCGGGATCGTTCAGAATCTGAGCTACCTGGAGGTTGTGCTCGCGACGCAGCATAAACTCTACATCGTGGAAAGCCTGCTGAGCCAGCAGGGTCAGAGCTTCCTTAGATACTTTTACAATCTCTTTGCCTTCGAACTGGCCAACGCTTACGCCTTCCTTGCTCAAAAGTCTATACTCAGTCTTGTCTTCGCCCAACTGAAACATTGGGGCGTACTTGAATTCAACAGGTGTTGCCATAGTTTTTGTTCTTACTTAAAATATTTAGTTACAGTGGGCAAAATTACAAATAATCTGCGAAACTCCAAAACAATCAGTCAGTTTTTACTTGTGTTTCTTGTAATATTCAAGACCCAGTCGAACGTTTTCTTTGATGGCATCAGAAGAGAATGTTGCTCCAGTGACACCATCAACTTGCTTCTTAAGGGCATCGTTAACCTTCATATCATTCCATTTCGGAAGAAGCTGACGCTTTACTTTAGCAATGTATTTAGGCGTTTCCTGATTTTTGAGGAGCTCAACCTTGACAATCTTATTGCCTTTGATGAATATTTTCACAGGTGTGGTGCCCACATAGCCTGTAACGTCTTTGCCCAGTGTTGTGGTGTTGACAACAGTCATGCCATCTTCCTTGGTGATGACATTATCGGGTTTGGCACTTTGGAATAGTGTGGCCAGCAAAAGCAGAGATGCCATGCTGGCAACGATTGTGAAGTTCTTTTTCATTATCCTTTTCTTTGTTATTATGTTTTAATTATATAGTCCGATACTAATGCCTATGCATTTCGCATCGAGTTGATGATTAGCTCTGAGATATTGTCCGTAGGCTCGAACAAACCACAGCGATTGCTGCCCCTTGATGTTCAGAGGGAATTGGTAAGTGAGTGAAAGACGCCCCGTCCAGTAGTTGGCACTATAATAAGTCATGTCAGGCAATAGTACCTGTTGGGCATATTCAGTAGTCGCATCATTAAGCGAAAGTGAAGATTGCTGAGACAGGTATCCACCTGCTGTCGCGTCAATCCACACACTTGGTATTAGTGCCATTCCTCCTTCGGCTAAAAGTGTGGTGCCTCCATATTTTAAAGATGATGAAGGCAGTATATAGCTATTATCTCGACTCTGCAGATTAGCTGAGAAACCTACGTAGGCATGCTCTTCCTGCTGACGAGTGAAAAGAGCACGATAGCGCATACTTGCTTGGAATTGCTCCACCTGATAGCGTTTCTTGAATGTAAGCAGGTTGGTGTAATAGAACGTAGTATAGCCCGATTGCGGATCTTTTACTTGTTGCAGTTGTTGGTTATACTCATCAGCATAGGCCTGTTCATAGCTTGTGTGAAGATCCAATAGGTGTGTGAGGTCTCCTTCTACATCACGGAAATGAGCATTGAAGGCATAGCGATAGTCTATATAGCGTCCCGGCTCGTACTTATATTGTCCATAGGCGCTTTCCTCGCCACGTTCTATAGAGACTGTGAGGAGCGTATTGCTTTGTCCACGACGCAGCTGATAGCTTAGTTCTGCTCCAAAACGATGGTCCACCCACTCACGACCGAAACTGGAATAGCCACCCGTGATACCTTCAGCATGTTCCATACCTGTCATGATGTAGTATTTCAGGTTTGGGTCTTGCTGTACGGTGGTGACGCCCGTAATCTTTTCTTTACGACGATTATAACTTCCACTGAGTCCAAATGTGTGGTTGCCCATTGTGCGAGTAATGGCAGGTGAAAGCTTGTAGTTGAGCAATTGCGAACGTGAACGTGGGTCACGCAGACGACTGAGGTCGCCTACGGCATAGTCCAGGCGTAGTCCGAAACGCCAGCCTCCCAAGTCGACAGTACCTAAGGCAGCAGTAAAGTCAAAGTCTTGGAAATCGTATTTGCCACTTACACTACTTCCAGCTACATAGGGGCTTCCGTCGAAGGGACGCATCACGTCGCTCCATGCGCGGTTCTTCGTGCGTCCATAGTCAAAGTCAAAACGACCATAGGCATGCAGATAACGTCCTACAGTTTGATAACGTTCCGTTTGGAAACGTAGCTGATTAGTCTGATCTCCTTCCTGCACACGTGCATAGTCACCACTTTGATGCTCGCCGTTGAAAAGGGCAAAGCCACGATTTTGTGTGGAGTCTAATCCCAGTCCGGCTGCGTTGTTGGTCAGTCGCCACAATTGCGTGTCGTCCGCATATCGATAGCTACCTTCCTGCGCCTGTGAACACAAGGAGAGCATAGCCATCAAGGAGAGTATGGATAGTTTTCTATTCATCGTATTCACGGGGCTTTATTGTTGTTGAAACTTTGAAGTCGTTGAGGCTGTTGTTGGTGTCCATCAAGATTTTGTGCCCATCGGCAGCAATCTTCTCTGTACGGCGATAAACCACCTCGCCAGTGTAGCCACTTGTCGCTTCGATGTTAGTATAGCCAGCATCAATGTCTGCGTATAAGCGTTTGCTGCTTACATCCACACCTGTTGATTTGTTCTTCAGGTAATCCACACCATCAAGTATCACACGGCGAGGTACCATCAGGTACATCTGCCCGGAGGTCTTTCCGTAAGCATAGTCATGTAGCCAGTCGTCAATGTTCTCATTAGTACGGAAGATAATCACACCGCAGGGACCGCCTTGTACAAGGTTCATGGTTGCGTTGGAACTTGTCGCAGAGAAAGCGGTAATAAGTGCAGGGGTAGCAGGGTTGTTGATAGTCTTACCTGTTGCGTCCTTTGATTCGAAATCAGCATCTCTGAGGTCGTACTCCTTGTCGTTAATGTCGCTATGGTCTGTCGCACTGTTGGTGAGGAGGATGGTTCCTCCAGGAGCCACCATGAAAGGCTCGTCGGCAGGAATTTGGAAAACCTGTTTTACTACGACTACCGAATCCTCATATTTGTCGTGTAGGTTGGTGAGCGTATAAGGTTGAGGGTTTGTGGAGTCGAGCAAGCCGATATATAGTCCGCTAGCATCCACACTCTCGTCAGCCTGATTATAAAGCTCCAGATACTTTCCTGCCATGTAGTTTCGGTTGTTTCCATCTTTTGAGCCTGCCGATGCAATTTTTGAAATAACAATGTCTCGTTTGATGGCCAGATAAGTAGGCAGTAGAATGGGGGAGCCCACCTGTGCTTCGCTAATCAGTTGCTCGTTTATACTTCCAGATACAGTGCATCCTTGTCCGGTAAGCACTTCGCCAGTGAGTTGTTGGTACTGATCGCTAGTGATATTCCAATAAGTGGAGATGTCATAGACATTGGGTATGATGTTTGGAAAAACAGCTATACCTGTAGCATCGGTCTTGGCACTGAGTGTTTGTCCACCTGCAGTGAGCACGATGTCGTGTCCTTCGAAGTCTGTACCTTGGGTGAATTCTGTAGGCATCTGTAATTGAACCTTTGCGTCAATGGGATGACTAACGTCTTGATAGTCAACGCAACTGGTAAGCATGAGGCCAAGTGTGATATATGTGATTGCTTTTTTCATAACGACTAAAGATTCAAATAAAGTTCTGCACCAAAGCTCATGCCCACATTTCGCTGACTGAGTGTTGCCGTGTTGTTACCCTTCAGGTAGGGTTCGTAGTAGAGGGCATTGTTTACATAGAACGAGAGACCGCCCACGCTTCCGAGCTCTTTGGTTAGACGAGCTTGGAGGTTCCATGTGACGGGCGACTTCGAAGGCTCGTTGTCAGTTACGCGTACCAAAAGGTCTTGGATAGCCACGCTGCTCTGTGTGGTGGGCTTGGTGGCATAATACTGTGCGTCCATGCCCAGATAGCCATTGAGCATATCGCTGGTAATCTGGTGGCGCTGCAGATTGGTATCAATCCAGCCGATAGGGTCTTTGTCTGCTCGGAAACTGGTGTTCCAATCCTGCCAGATAGCCTGAGCAGTGAGTGAAGCCACCATGCGCAGTTCTGGAATATGAGTCACGGTGCGCAGAGTGGTAACAAAACGACGGTATTTCGAATAGTCAAGACCAGAAGGATAGATGACCTTGAATGGCGTAGTGCCGATGCTTGAATACGATGTGGGAAGAAGAGCAGCCTTGGGCGATACGCTGTTCAGGTCTGTTGACCACGTCTTGGTCTCCTGCCAAGCACCGCTTAGGTAGAACGATGTGCGAAGCAACTTCACGGTACCAAAGTCCATGTCTCCTTCAATGCCACGGTTCACGGTGGTGTTGGTGTTGCCAATCTCGCCTGTCGTCATCATCATCAAATCCTGACGGTCGTAGCCAGTGGTGAAGTCATAGTTGCCATTGGTGTCAACAGGGGGGACGGTAGCAAAATGATTCACCGTATAAGCGAAATAGTTGGTTACCGGACCAAAACCATTTGGTGTCTTGTCGCGATATGCTAATAATGAGAGTTTCTTTCCGGAAGGCAACTTAAAGTCCATGCCTAACTCTATCTTTGTGGTCGTGGCGTTCTTCATGTTCTTTGAGAAAGCCACCTCATAGACCTGTGTGTGGTAGGCTAGTACCTGCGGAGTTCCATCCTGTGGCATATAGTTTACCGATACACGGTCATTATATTTCTTATCAGGGTAGAGGTAGTTCAGACCAGGTGTTTTTGAGTTCATGCCAAAGCCGGCACGCAGGTCGAGCCATTTCGTCACGGTGAACGAAGCATTGATACGTGGAGACAATGCTGTGGTTGCCACATCGCCAAAGGGTTGCATGGCAGTGAAACGCACGCCAGCCGTAGCACGCAGACGATTCACTTTGTTGATGTTCCATGTGAACATATCCTCTGCATAGGCGGCAAACTGATGCAAGGCTGGAATGTCGCTGAATGCACGTGGACGACCATCGCTGTTCGGACGTAGTGGATAACGTTCGTCAGCATTATAGTAACCGCGTCCGTTGTTCCAGTCGTAATGATAGTCTGCACCAATCTTGAACGACTGACGTGTCTTTCCTGAGCGGAAGAAGAATTGGTCGCTCACCTTTGCATAGACATTACCAGGACGACTCTCTGTAATTCCTGTTGCTAAATAAGAACGGGTCTCGAAGGGAACCACATAATAGCCAGTCTGAGTAGCAGTAAGGATGGGTAATAGTCCAGAGCTTACACTGGCAAACGACGAGTTATGGGCATCGTTCTGCGTAAGACTTAGTCCTACGGTGTAGGAGAGGGTGCGTGCCAAGAGCTTGTTTAGTTGTATTCTTCCGTTGTGGGTCAATGAGAATGTCTGGTTCTTGGATTCCGAGTATGTACCATCGGCAATGGCGTCAGGATCCTTTCCTGTCCAGTCCTTTGCCTGCATGTAGCGCAGCTTTGTATTCGTGTGCCACTGACGATTGATGTCGTAGCCCCAGCCCAGTGATGCGGTATAGCGATGGAATGATCGTGTCTTCATGCGAGGGTCGCCCCATGCTTGCGCATAGTCCAGACTACCATTGATGACGCCTAGTCGTCCGAGCTTTTCACCTTTACCCAGACTATAGTTCATCATTGAAGGGTTAATCTTGCTTTTGAACTGCCAAGGTGTAACGCCTACTTTCGAGTGAACCACTACCAAACCACTAGTCAGGTCGCCGTATTCAGCAGAAGGAATACCACGTACCACCTCCACCTCGTCTATATCATCGGCTGCCACTTGTCTTAAGTCTGTGCCTGTGAATGCCGTTGAAGAAAATGAGCCTTGTTGCACGGCACCATTGTTTGACATGGGAACACCATCAATTACAATACTCGAACCAAAGGCCGATGTGTTATTGTTTACCAACTGGCGCAATTGCAGGTTTGAGGCTGCGGTCAAGTCATTGTTTCCCATCAATTGTCCTGGTACCAACTGCATGATGTCTGCCAGTGATGTGGCTTGCAGGTGGTCGATGGCTTGACGTCCTATGACACTTGAAGTGGAAGAGCCGCTGACATTCTGCCGAGCGGTGACGTTAACCTCCTTCAGACGTAGTGACATCTCTTCCAGTTCCACACGCATGTTCAGGTCTTTGCCATCTACACGAAGTTGAATCTGGCGTGTCTGGAATCCCACATAGCTCACAGCCAGTGTGTACTGACCATTGGGTACGTTGTTCAGTACCGCCACGCCTTCACTGTTGGTTACCACGCCTAGCCCTACAGGGTTAAGCATCACGGTGCCCATGATGACGGGCTCGTGTGTTTTCTTCTCTATGACAGTGATCTTGATGTTTGCACCTGCTGCATAGAGTGCAGATAGCAATAGTAATGATATAAACAGGTATCGCTTCACAGATCTGATATGCTTGGGTTATTCGTTACATTTGTGAGGTGTAGGTAGCTTGGCGTCAATGCCTTCAGCATGCAGTTCTTCAAGGAGCTTCTCCTCTGTTATCATGGTGTTGACATAGGTGATGGCCAATGAGTTGTTGCGCTTGTTTACATTGGCATCGGCTACACCGTCGAGTGCCAGCGCAACTTCAATGGCCTCTTCGCTGGCTACTTCCTGAGGGATGGTGAAATAGGCGTAGTAGATGTCCTTGCTGGTATAGTAGCTCACCGGCGTGAAGCCCATGTCACACAGAATCTTTCGGATGTTGGCTTGGCATGTGCGGTTCGCATCATAACGGAAGAAAACGTAGTGCTTGTCCAGACGGGTGGCAATGCTGTCAATACCCACCATGCCATTGAAACGCTTCATGATGCGGTCGGCACAATCCTGACAATACATGTCCGCTATCTGCAGACCCATGCCACGTAGAATCGTGTCGTTCTCGTTGTATGGCGATGCCTGATAGCGCGTTCCTTTCAGAATGCCCTTGATGGAGTCGGGGCTGATTTTCGTATGGTCATAGGAGATTGTGGCAGTCCTTCTTTCTATGTTGAACGACAGTTTCTCTACACCGTTCTCCTGTAAGAGTCTGTTCTTTACTTTGTGGGCACACTCTTCGCACCTCATACCTTTGATACGTATGGTGAAAGAATCGGAATTGTCTTGTGCAGACATACATGCTGGCATCAGTAGTGCGGCAAATAGCAGGATAATTGTTTTCATAGTTACATTGTTATCTTGGTGCAAAGATACATATTATATATGTAAATGTATCCAAAATATTATATTTTAACTAAATCAATAGAGTACGAAACCACCATTTGGTTGCATGGTGATGGTCATCTTTCCTTTCTTCTGCTCCTTGTTTGAAAGGTGTCTGATGCTGGTGCCAGTGATTTTACCTTTCTTGTCCGCTATGTCATTAAGCAGGTTGTTGAAGCCTGCAATGTCTAGAGTCAGTTTCAATGGCTCTTTCTGTGCATTGAGACCTGCCATGTACCACTTGTCGCCATGACGACGAGCCAATACTACGTATTTGCCGGGATAACCGTCTATGAAGCGTGTCTCGTCCCATGTGGTGGGCAGTTTCTTTAGGAAATCTATCTCGTGCTGTGGCAGCTCCTGCAGGTTGTTAGGCTGAATGGCTACGCACTGAATGGCAGCTTGGTTGATGAAGCCAGTGGCAATCTCGAAGGCGTCTGTAGTCTGACGTGCATGACGACTCTTGTTGTCACGGCTCATCTGCTTATTCATGATGATACCGCCCCAGTCCATGGTTCCCACGGCATTACGGCAGAAGGGGTGCATGGTCAGCTGGAATGGTTCTTGCGCAGCATGATAGTCTGAGAAATAGACATTCTCCGAAGCCAGAACGGCCTCGCTCGATACATAGTTGGGATACATGCGTTCCCATCCGCGGGGTAGGGTGCAACCATGGAAGATCACCTGAATGCCATAGCGGTTGGCATCATACAGGATGTCCTCGTAGAGCTTCATGGTCTCCTGCTTGTCGCCACCGAAGAAGTCCACCTTGATGCCTTTCACGCCAATCTCCTTCAGCCAGCGCATCTCCTTGTCGCGGGCTATGTTGGTGTCCATGCAGCCGCGTGGTGTCTGGGGTGCATCGTTCCAGTGGCCGTTTGAGTTGTACCACAACATCAGGGCCACGCCCTTCTCCTGTGCATATTTCGACAGTGCGGGCATGCGGTCGCGCCCTATCTGCGTGTCCCAGCAGCCATCCACCAGACAGTATTCGTAGCCCATCTCGGCAGCCAAGTCGATGAACTGTATCTGGTCGTCCCAGCATACACTGTTGTCTTGCCAGATAAGCCAACTCCATGTGTAGCGACCAGACTGGTAATCTTCAGAAGGCTCGTAAAGTGGCTCCACGACATCGTAGGGAATGGTGGTTTCAACGATGGGCTTTAAACTGTTGCCTACTGTGATGGTGCGCCATGGCGTTGCACCAGGGAGCATGATGCCGGGCTGTGCCGAGCCATTGCCGTTGTTCTCCTTCGCGTCAGGGAATGCGATGGTGTAGCCTTTGCCTGCTTCATAGTCAGAAAGGTGTGAACCGCAATATTGGCTGCTGACACCAGTCTCAGAAATGAGTACCCAACCTTTGCTGCCTTCATGGAACAGACAGGGGAAGGTGTAACCCTTGCCATATTGTGACTTCACGTTCATAGGCGCATCGGGCGTGTACTCCTCTTCGTAGCTGGGCTTCGTGCGTTCCCAACCAGTGAACGGACCTATTTGCGGACAGATGAATGTGGTGGTCTCTGAGGGAAGGTTGAATGCTGTCGCTTCTTCAAGAACGAGTGCGCATTTGGGGTTATCCTTCTTCTGACGAGGAATGAGGTAGCGGAAGGCTACGTCGTTATCAGATACCGAGAATTCAGCTGAGAATTTCTGATGTTTGTCATTCTCGAAGTCCACGGTGAGTAGTGTGGCTATATAGTGCATCTTCGACTGCTTCACTTGGCGCATTTCGTAGGTGCGATCCACCTGTGAGGTCTTGGTATTTATTATTTTCAGTCCTTGCGTAAGGTCGGCAAAGTCGGTCTTCAGTCCCAGTGCCGAAGGGCGCACCATTTGTTGACCGTCCAGTGTGACGGCATATGTGGCACGACCGTTCTGATCGTTGATTTCTACAAGGAGTTTCCCGTTGGGCGATGTCACTGTCACTTCGCGTGCTGAAAGCATCAAAGGCATCAGCAGGGCTATCGTCAGCAATACTTTCTTCATGTTTTTTTCTGTATGTGTGTAGTCTTATTTTAAGTAATCTTGTTTGTCGGGGCCTATATAGTAGCCCGGCTCCGAGGGCTGGTTGTAACCTACGTTCTGAGTGGCTACCGAGAGACGGTAGGGGATATCCTCCATCAAACAGTTGATGCGGTAGCCTGTAGGAATGGTGGTGGTGTAGATGCGAAGCTCGCTCGAATCCTCGTTGCGGGCTATCACCTCTTCGCGCCAGTCACCCAGAATATCGGCAGCCAAACAGGGGTTCGACTTTGTGCCGTTGTTGAAGAGGATGCCTTCATATCGCTTCACAATGTCGATACTCTTTTTCTCCCAGTTGTATTTCGTTACTGCCTCGTGGTCTAAAAGCTCGCGCAGCAGGTCACCGTCCCACCAAATACCGAAATTGATGGAGAGCCAGCGGCCTTTCTTCATTCCCAGGTGATTCTGGTGCTGCGGATCGCTGGCATCCTCGGCCTTTCCTACTGTTTCTCCCTTCATGTTACGAATACCGTGACTGTCGCTGCTCCACATCTCCAGTCCGTAGTTGGTAGGGTCTATGTCGGCAGCCATGGCACGGCCTACGTCGTTCTGACTCTTAATTTGGAAGACCACCTCGCCAGTCTTAGCGTCACGTAGCTCTGTGCCGTCGCGGCGATTCTCATGACAGTCCCAGATGTAGAGTTTGTCGGTAATTGGATCGGGTACCAGATGGATGGCATCACCGTGTCCCATCTTGGTGTTGTACAGTCCTTCGCCATTGTGGTCTATACACATCGAACCATAGGTTATCTCGTCCCAACCATCGCTATCCACATCGGCAATGCGCAGGTTGTGGTTGCCTTGTCCCGCATAATCGTTCCATTGCGCATCATCGGTGTCGAATGTCCATCGGTTGTTCAGTTCGTGTCCGTCCCAGTCCCACAATGCAATGACCGAGCGGGTATAGTAACCACGACAGAAAATGGCAGAGGCGGTGTTTCTCCCAAAGTATCCAACGCCAGCCAGATAACGTTCCGAACGGTTGCCTCTATCGTCGCCCCAAGCACTTACCTTGCCTCTTTCGGGTATGTATGGCTTGGTGTCCATCACTTCACCGGTCAGTCCGTTGAACACACTGATATACTCAGGTCCCTCCAATATGCGTCCGCGCAGTTCGCGATAGTCCACGGTGGCATCGCCAATCACATGACCTTTCCCGTCGCGGGTGCCATCGGCAGTCTTTACCATCACCTCTGCCCGTCCGTCGCCATCCATGTCATAGACAATGAATGGGGTGTAGTGGGCCCCACTACGAATGTTCTTGCCTAGGTCAATGCGCCACAGTCGCTGCCCGTTCAGTCGGTAGCAGTCTATCATCGTGGAACCAGTATAGCCATCGTGCGAGTTGTCGTGCGAGTTTGACGGATCCCATTTCAGGAATATCTCATACTGTCCGTCGCCGTCCACATCGCCCACGCTGGCATCGTTGGCAGTATAGGTGTAGGTCTGTCCTGTAGGCGTAATGCCATCGGCAGGCTTGTCCAGTTTCACGGAAACATAGCCGTGAGGCGCATCATTGCGCAGGGTGAACAATCCATTGGCAGCACCTCCGCGCACCTCATAGACATTAATCTTGTCCATAGGTGTCCTGTCCACGTAGCATGTCCCGCCCTCTGTCAGAGGTTGCTTGGTGAGCAGTTCGCCATTCTTATAGATGTAGAAAGGTTCGCCCTTACGGTCGCCTTTCAGTGTGCGCCAACTCAGGAATACGCTGTTGCCGTCGCGCACGGCCACTACACCACGATCCAAGCTGTCTGTGCTAAGCCTGCTATAGTCGTAGTTGCATTGCGCCTCCGCGTTTAGGGCAAATAAAGTAATGATGTTCAGTAGAATAGTTTTCATTTTATTTGTTATGTTAGCTTTCAGTTTCAAAATGCAAAGATACATTATTATTTTTAAATATATGGTACCACCGATGTAATTAATGTGTTATTCAGTAACTTGTTTGTAATATTTAACGTATGATGCTTGTACCATTCCAAAAAAAAATATTTATATTTGCAAAATAATCCCAAACAATAACTAATAACTAAAACTAATCAATCATGACTAAAAGAATTATCTTCAGTTTGTTCTCATTTCTATTATTGTCTGCTTATTGTTTTGGTAACGATGAGGATGATGATCCTGGCAATGGTTATCCTGGAGCAAAGATTGAAACTGGAGGACTATTTTATAGTCTCGATGAAACGAAGCATGAGGCAATCTTTGTCCATGCTAATTATTGGACGGGGGAACTAACGATCCCTTCAGAGATAACATATAATGAGAACTCATATACTGTCAGCCAGATTACAAATAATGCGTTTTTTAAATGTAATCAATTGACAAAGGTGACAATCCCCAAGACCGTATATAATATATGGCAGAAATATCCTGAAACAATTACAATCTACAAGAACCCATTCGATGACTGTGAACAGCTAACCTCCGTAGAAGTAGATTCAGCAAACCAATGGCTGTGCACTGTGGACAATGTCCTTTTTAGCAAAGATACGACAGTCTTATATGCCTATCCTCCTGCTCTCCCGAGCAAGTCCTATTCAGTGCCAGAAAGTGTGGTGACAATTGGTGGTGGAGCTTTTACGCTCGCTCGTAATCTCACTTCAATACATCTACCATTAAGTGTTACGAGAATTGATGCTTCCGCATTTACCAGATGTGGTAATTTGGAGAATATAAATCTGACTCGGTTGACTAGTATTGGAGCCTATATGTTTTTTGAATGTAAAAGCCTTAAATCCCTTGAAATACCATCAACGGTAACTAGCATAGGCAGAATGGCTTTCTATGGATGTGAGTCTTTAAAGATTTTGGATTTTCCTTCAAGTGTTGTCTCGTTAGATGAATATTTTGTTAGTGGATGTAAGCTGGAGAAATTAATCATTCGTGGTATAGTCAATAAACCCTTCCCTAACTATGTGTTTTTTAAGTTAGATACCTCTGCAACGCTATACGTTCCTCGGTCGGAGGTTGCCAGGTATAAGGAAGTATATGCAGGTACTGTTCTTCCCCTTAGCGAGTTGCCAACAAATATACAGTCGCTGTCAGGGAAACAAAAGGGAGCCCCACTTTTCGACCTCCAAGGTCGTCGTCTGAATGCTGTTCCTGCTAAAGGGCTGTACATTAGGGACGGGAAAAAGTATGTGAAATGATAGAGAAGTGAAACCCTATTGAGATTATGAATAGAACTATTTTACTATTACTGTCTTTCTTTGTGCAGATTATCATTGCACAGACGAACTATCGACCTTTGGTTGAAGAGGGAAAGACGTGGACGACAAAGACGCAAAATCCTTTTGTGGTGGCCACTTTCTTTATCTCTGGAGATACTATTGTAGACGGGGAACACTATAAGAAAGTTTTCTGGGACTGCTTGGGCGTTGCATACGGGAAAAAGGATATGGAGCACATGGCAGGTGGCTTTTGCTTTATGTTGCTATCATTGTTGAAAATCGCAATTCATGTCTGCAAGCAATTACCGACGAGTTTGACAACACTGTTGCAGCTTTGAACGACAAGCCGTAGCGCCCCTTTACTTTATTTCCCCCTCAGATCATATCCGCCGAGACATCCACAAGATGTGTCGGCGAATCATTTCTTATCTGTCCTTGTTTTCGTCGATAGAATAGGGGGAAGAAAAGTGTTGCAAAATATTAAATATAAGTAATAAACATGGGTATCGGGGTGGTACCTTGCCACACGTCTTTTTCTTGATTATTAACTTCTTTTAAGGGGTTGACTGTACTCTTTAACAAAATTATATGTATCTTTGCAATCAAAGACTTGTGCTTCTTGTGGCAGGGTGTATTGTGTTTGCCCTGTCTTATATAATTATATAACTAGTAACTATAAGAATGACTACACCTAAAACATTAAACAGGTTGTCTTTACTGACAACGATTATGGCTGCTATTCTTATTTGCAGTCATGTATTCACAGCATGTTCGAACAATGATGACAATACTGCCCCCATTTCAGGCCGTGCATACAATCTCGACCAGAAGATAACGAACCGTCGGGAGTGTCACGCGCTGAAAATGATTGCGAATGATGCGCTGAACTTAAAGTTCCGTCAAATCGTGTTCGAATATACCAGCGTCGGTCCCGACTTGAAGACACCTGTGCGACTGACAGGCGTCATTTCAATGAATCCCGCCGTATATAATAAAGATGTGGCTCCACGTGGTCTGATGCTCTATAATGAGTTTACATGTGCCAAGCATGGTGAGCGTACTTCTCAGAACGAGATTGACGACATCGGTCTTTACATGAACAAATACCAGAATCTCATTATGGTTTCTGCCGACCTCTATGGTTGGACACTCACCGAGGACAAGCCACAGGCCTACTGCTGTCCGGAGATTACCAGTGTTGAGACCATCGATGCTTGGGATGCCGCCATGCAGATTCTGAAAGACGAGGGCTATGCCATCAGCGGTCTGCCCACCTTCAATGTGGGCTATAGCAGTGGCGGTTTCTCGGCACTCGCCGTTCAGCGCTACTGCGACGAGAAACGTCCTGACATCCATTGGGACCTGACCTCGGGAGGTGCTGCTCCCTTCGACTTGCACAGCGTTTATATCAGTAACATTACCAACCCCACCTCTGGTTATGCTTGTTCTTTCCCACTCGTGGTGGTGGCTTACAAGGAGACTTACCACATGGACTTTGACTACAAGGACGTGTTTGTAGAGCCTCTTGCCAGCAACATCCAGAAGTGGATACTCTCCAAGGATTACGGCACATGGGACATCAACAAGCTCATTGCTGGTGGTGATGAAGCAAAAGCCAAGGACTGCCCTGTCAACCTTATTCTGACGCCCGATGCACTCAATCCTCAGTCTGTCGTTGGCAAGAAACTGGCCCAGAAGCTCCGCGAGAACTCCCTTTGCGGCGAAGGACAGACCTGGCATCCCAACACCAAGACCAAGTACTATATTATGCACTCTGCCGGCGACAAGTACATGGACTGGCACGTAGGCCAAGAGATGGCCGATTACCTGAAAGCCCACGGCTGCACCGTCGAGAGGGAGTTCGGCGACTGGGGCAACCACGTTGACTACGGTCTCTTCCACCACATTGGCGCCACCATGCTCCAGATGGAGAACTTCATGCCGGGTACCGAGGAGGCCAAGCAGCAACTGAAGAAAGACCTCATTGACAATGCTGAGGAGCAGATCAAGGACAATGTGTATGAATTTGCCGGTATCTCGCTATGATTCATAAGTAAAACAGACAGATAGAAAACTAAATACCAAAAAACAAGATGAAAAGGATTCTTTCAACAATTATGGGGCTGCTCGTGCTGCTTGCTGCCAATGCACAGAATGTGACTACTGACGGACTGCATCAGCCCGTGAATGTCAACGACGTTGTGGTGACCAAAGTGGCGTATGCTGTCTTTAGCAGCCACGACAGTGTGTATGTGAACCCTCAGACGGGACAAAGCGACACTGTGACGATTGATGACGGCATGGCGACCTACACCCCGGAAGAGTTTGAGGTGAAGATGGCTGCCAAACGAGCAGCCATCAAGAAACAGATAGAGCGCGCCAAGGCACGCCACAGCGCACCAGCCATTACGCCCGACCAGGACTGGAATTATGAGGGGAAACAGGAGCGCTCATCGGCAAAGCTGTATTACTATACCTATCCTTCAGTTGATGCCGACGGAAATCCTGTTCGTCTGTCCGCATTAATGGGAGTGCCCATGAACACCGTAGTGGATGATATTGCGGATATTCTCATGAGCTGGCCCTGGGGCTCTTCGCTGATATCAGATATTAAGATCCGCCCCAGTAATGTGGTGATTGGCTGTCACGTCACCATCACCAGCAACTGGGAATGTCCCACCTCGTATGAGAGGAACACCAGCATATTGGGGCTTGATAATTTCAGAACCGATACAGGCATGATGCTCTTCTATACCCGTTACGACCTGTTACGGCAGCCGTGCTGCCTGGTCATCCTGCCCGACTACGAAGGCTACGGACTGACCAAAGACCGACCGCACCCCTACCTCTATCAGGAGCTCACCGCCCGCCAGTGTGTTGATGCAACCCGCTACGGGCTGGCACTCTACCAACAGAAGGTGACCAGCGAAGAGGAGCTGCCGCTGGACGATGGCTGGAAGACCATTTGTGTAGGCTTCTCGCAGGGCGGCTCCGTATCGCTGGCCACGCATAAGTACATTGAGACCAACGACCTCACGGACGAACTGCACTTTGCCGGTTCGGTGTGTGGCGACGGGCCTTACAGTCCTGTTGACCATCTGCAGTACTATATGACGGACGATGGTAGCACCACTTACCCTTTCATAAAGACTTCTCATCGGAAAGAACGCGTCTCAATGCCTATCGTCATGCCGCTCATACTGAAAGGTATGCTCGACAGCAATCCCTATATGCGGCAGTATGCCATAACCGACTTCCTGACGCAAAACTTCCTCAACACGGGTGTTATTGACTATATCGAAGCAAAGAAGAATCCCGATGCCAAAGACCAGTATAGCACGGGCGACGTGAACGAAATGTTCCGTCTAATAAAGGAAACCGGTATTCATAATGGAAAACAGATTCATCTAAAAGACAGTCTTTTTCCATTTGATGACGGTGATAATGTTCATGGAAACATGAGGTTTATGCTCACGGAAAAATGCCTGGCGGATTTCAGGCGACTTACCAAGGGTGAGGAGCTTCAGAATGATTTCATGAAGGATCTCGTGAAGGCGTTAGAGAGCAACAACTTGACGGTTGGATGGCGACCACAGAAGCGCATCGGGTTCTACCATACCACCTACGATACCGTGGTGCCCTACGTCAATCTGCTCAAATTTATGGAGCGACAGAGCGAACTGACCTATTACTTTGCTGATAAGGACAACAAGCCTTCTGAAAGAGAAGGCGTACGTCCAATGCATACAACGACAGATGAGACGAAGGCCGACGTGATGATTATCGACACGGGCAGTACAGCCGACCACGTGCCTGCCGGTCAGGACTTCTTCTTGTTTGGCAGCGTCACGTCGCCCGACTATCAACTGATGAAATGGGTGCTTAAAGGTAAATAATAAAAATGACAGGAGGCAACAACAATGAAAAATTACATACTGATACTGTTAGCTATGCTGCTGCCACTTACGGTGTGTGCTGACTACACACAAGGCAGCATCAACGTGACTGTAAACGGCAGTCCGCAAACCGCCGTCGCTCGAATCGACGGAACTAACCATAAAGTTGTGCTGGGCAATGGATACAACAGTTGTATTCCTTATTGGACAGAGGGGCAACTGACCATACCCGGATCGGTCAATATTAGCGACACAGACTACCAGGTCGAAGTAGGACCGGTGGCCTTCCGCCTGTGCAATGGCCTGACAAAGATTATCATTGCTGAGGGTGTGCAGACGATTGGTGACTACGCCTTTGTTGGCTGCTCCTCGGTCACAGAAGTCAACCTTCCTTCCACGCTGACATCCATAGAGCGTGGAGCCTTTGTCAACATGGCTTCGCTGAAGATCGTAACCAGCAAGGCAACAGCGGCTCCAGCATGGCATCTGAACGACGTGTTTAGTTCTACGGGAACAAAAGAGGGTATGGCCGAAATGGCAGCGTCGCGTATCTTATACGTGCCGGAAGGAAGTTGCGGCAGTTATCTCAGCACCAAGTACGACGGTTCGGCGCGCGGCTGGGAGACTGTGGGATGGCAGGAGGCTTTCACGCGTATCTACGAATTGAACGATGACCCGCAGGAGATTACTTCGCTGCAGAACTTGAAAGATTTCCGCGATGCTGTGAACAATGGCACCCCGTATAAAGGCAGCAACAACAAGATGGTGACACTGACGACAGACCTCGACCTCTCGTCGATAGACAACTGGACACCTATCGGCACCTCAACACATTCCTTTAACGGAATCTTCAACGGTGGTGGCCATGTCATCAAAAACTTAAATGTTAGTGGAAGCTCAAACAACAACGGTCTGTTCGGGTATGCCACCAAAGCCACCATCTACAACATGCATCTGCTGAATCCCACGGTGTCCGGTCCTGACTATGTTGGCACTGTGGTTGGGTATGTTGATGGAGATAGCCATATCACTGACATACTGGTCACCAGTAATTGCTCCGGTGACGATGGCTATACTGCCAAGGCAACGGATGGTAGTGTTGGCGGTATCGTAGGTCGTGCTAATAATGCCACCATTGAGCGCTGTCTGTTCGATGGATGGGTAAAGGGAACTGGTTGGACAGGCGGTATCATCGGTAATGTAAACACTAAAGTGACCATCATCGACTGCTCAGCTTCCGACTTTGTACAGAATACGAAAAACATATATGTTGAAAAGATACCTTTCACTGGCGGCATTGTTGGTGGTGCCGGTTATGTCACCATTGAGCGCTGTTTTGCGAGAAACATTCTTAGCCATACAGGAAGCCCATCAACATTTCCTGGCATCATCGTGGGAGGCACAAACAATGTGACGACAAGCACTATCAAGAACTGTGCATATTTGGATATAGGAAGATTGTTGATAGGACAGGAACAAGCAGGTAGTAATAATACTTTAACTGATAACCATGGTTATGCAAACAAATCAGACATGAACCAGGACAAGACCAAGGGGGTTTTGGGCGAGGACAACTGGTACTATTTCACCGACAACTACATCGACTACCCCATACCTGCTACGTTGAAGGACATGTATCTTGCCAATTGCGTAGATAAGGTTGACGGCGATTTCGTTTATCGTCCGGCAAAAGCCGCTGATTCTGAATACGAGGTGGTGGCCTACACCGGTAGTGCCACATCAGTCACTGTCCCCGCTACCTACGGCGGTAAGAACGTCACAGCCATTCTTCCTGAAGTGTTCAAGGACAACACCACGATGACATCGGTCACCATCGGTGATAATGTGACAACCATCGGAGCGAGCGCCTTCGAGAACTGCGACGCACTGACTACGGTCAACTTCGGCTCTGGCGTGACAACCATCAACGCCAAAGCTTTCTACGACTGCGATGCACTGACCAGCGTTGACCTGCCCGATGCTGTGACCGATGTGGGCGAGGATGCTTTCGTAGGCTGTGACGAGCTCACCAGTTTTGCTATCGGTACAGGCTTCGCCAACCATAAGGGCAACTTCCTGGCCTACTGTCCTAAGCTGACCACAATTACCGTGGCAGACGGTAACACCAATAATTACAGCAGTGTAGATAACGTGCTGATACACAATACAGACTATGGCAGCTATGTCGTAGTCTGCGCTCCAGGCAAGACCGGCGACTATACGATACCTACAGAAAACCTCATAAACACATACGTTTGGATAATGGGCAACTGCTTCGCGTCTTGCAATGGACTGACCAGCATCACCTTCCCCTCAGGCAAGCAATACAAGCTGGACGGTGCAGTGTTCGACGAGGCATACAGCCTTCGCTATGTTGATATGTCGAATGTTACTGGCTTCATTAATAATGATAAGACCACTGCCACGGTGAACGTCAGCCGTAGCGACACCGACAATTCCTTCTATGGCATGAGCGAGTGTACCATCGTCTATCTGCCTGCTGGAAACAGTGCTGCTCAGGGCGAGGCGAATGTCGTTATTGGCGGCAATGCCAACAGCATAGAATTGACAGACGGTTGGGACTTCAATCCGCCAGTCACCATCACGACGACGGGCGCGGTGTCGCTAAGACGTACGCTCAGAAGCAAGAGCGTTATCTATGCAACAACCGTCACCGACGAAAGCGGCAATCCCGTTTATCCCGATGATGACGAAAAGATACCCTTGAAGGATAAAAACGGTAATCTGGTGTATGAAGAGGACGGGGTGACACCGAAGTATCTTCCCAAAATGACATCTGAGGAACGCTTTGAGGGGCGCGGCTACACGGTTTACCTGCCTTATGCGCTGACACTCACAGCAGAGAACGCCAAGGTCTATGCTCCTACAACGATAGCAACCGACACAGGGGTGACCACCGTCACCTTCAACGAGGTGCAAGATAAGGAAATGGCTGCCTACACACCATATTATATCGTTGTGGAGGGTAAAGATGCGGTAAAACTATCCACTACTGACGCCACCACCATAGCGACTCCGCCTGCCGAAGAGCCAAGCCAACTGGACGGTTTCATGTTCAAGGGTACCACGGTTAAAATTCCAAACAGTGATCTCTACGATGCCGAGAAGCCTACCTATCTGCTACAAAGCGACGACAAGTGGCACAAGGTGCCCTACAACCAGCCAAGGGCATATATCGGTCCTTTCCGTGCTTACTTCCAGGCTGTTGGCGCAAGTGGTACACGTATCCTTAACATGGCTTTCGGGCAAGATGAGACTACCGCCATCGCCCCCGTGGTCCGCACCATCGATGCCGACGGCACAGAGCACTACTACGACATGAACGGCAGACTGCTCAACGGGAAACCCCAGAAGGGCATGTATATCCACAACGGTAAAAAGTACATTAACAAATAGGAGGACACAGCAATGAAGAAAAAATATGAAAAACCCGCCACGAGCGTGGTAATGCTAAAGTATAAGTCCTATTTGCTAACAGGCAGCCCTGTGGAAAGTCAGTTTATTGACGATGAAGATTACGAAGATTGGGATATTGACGGCGCTCAATAGATGGCCATAGTGTCAATGGAACCTGACAAAGAGACGACGGACGGCCTCCGTCGTCTCTTTATGCCAAATAAAATAATAATTTTTAAACATTTATAGCAATGAATTGTGTCAGGTACTGCTACCTTGTCACATAACAAGGGCAGAGCGATGATGCTCTGCGCTTTTTTCGCTTTTGTCGAATTTTTTATGAGAAATGTGCGGGGAATACGGGAAAATTAGTATCCCTTTTCACAAGACATGCTGTAACTACGCTTTTAAATTTTGGCCATTATTTTTTGAATTTTGGCCAAAATTCAATTAATTCTGGCCAAAATTTATTTGAAGAGTTGAGAGATTACGTGATTTTCTTTATACCTTTGTGGCCGAATATCGATTAAATAATCTTGAATGAAGGAATTTGTAATATCAGAAGCTAAGGCCGAGACGGCTGTGCTGGTGGGACTCATAACCCCACAACAAGACGAAGCAAAGACAAAGGAATATCTCGATGAACTCGAGTTTCTCGCTGATACGGCTGGCGCCCGCGTGGTGAAACGATTCACGCAGAAAGTGGGCGGTCCCAGCAGTGTGACCTATGTGGGAAGCGGAAAACTGGAGGAAATCAGACAATATATCAAGGAATGTGAGGATGCCTATGATGACTGGATGGAACAGCAGGAGGAACAGCTGATCTCTGCCGAGGAAATGGGCGAGGCTCCACAGCCTGTGGGAATGGTGATCTTCGACGATGAACTGACTGCCAAGCAGATTCGCAATATCGAGAAAGAACTGCAGGTGAAGATACTGGATCGCACATCGCTGATTCTCGACATCTTTGCTATGCGCGCCCAGACGGCTGAGGCTAAAACACAGGTAGAACTGGCACAGCATCGCTATATGCTGCCCCGCCTGCAACGCCTGTGGACCCACTTGGAACGTCAGGGCGGTGGCTCGGGTTCTGGTGGCGGAAAGGGAAGCGTGGGACTGCGCGGACCTGGTGAGACACAGTTGGAGATGGACCGTCGTATCATCCTGCATCGTATTACCCTGTTGAAACAGCGACTGGCTGAGATTGACAAGCAGAAGACCACGCAGCGCAAGAACCGCGGCCGACTGATTCGTGTGGCGCTGGTGGGTTATACAAACGTGGGTAAATCGACGCTCATGAACCTGTTGTCGAAGAGCGACGTGTTTGCTGAGAATAAGCTCTTTGCGACGCTCGACACCACGGTACGCAAGGTAACCATCGAGAACCTGCCGTTCTTGCTGGCCGATACCGTAGGGTTCATTCGTAAGCTGCCCTCAGACCTGGTGGAGTCGTTTAAATCTACACTCGACGAGGTGCGCGAGGCCGACCTGCTGGTGCATGTCGTTGATATCTCACACCCCGACTTTGAAGACCAGATACGCGTGGTGGAGCAGACACTCAGCGAACTGGGTTGTTCGGAAACACCATCGATGGTGGTATTCAACAAGATTGATGCCTATAGGTGGACACCACAGGACGAGGACGACCTGACGGAACCCACCAAGGAGAATATCTCGCTTGACGACCTGAAGAAGACCTGGATGGCAAAGATGCAGGGCGACTGCCTCTTTATCTCTGCCAAACAGAAAGAGAATATCGATGAGCTGCGTGCGGTACTATATAATAAGGTGCGCGAGCTGCATGTTCAGAAGTATCCGTACAATGACTTCCTCTATACGATTGAAGAATCGTGAAAACAGTTAAATAATGACAAATTGAAAGGCAGAAACGAAAGTTTTTGCCTTTTTTCTTGGCTGGTGCTGTTATTTTCCCTATATTTGCGGTGTTCTAACAAACAATCTGATAACTTTAAAACTATAAAACACTATGGAAGTACAAAAAATAATGCATGACTTGGAGCGCAAGCATCCTGGTGAGCTGGAATACCTGCAAGCCGTTCGCGAAGTGCTCGAGTCGATCAAGGATGTCTACAACCAGCACCCTGAGTTTGAAAAAGCAAAGATCGTGGAGCGTATCGTAGAACCAGAACGAATCACCACGTTCCGTGTGCCTTGGGTAGACGATAAGGGCGAGGTGCAAGTGAACATAGGCTATCGCGTACAGTTCAATAGCGCCATTGGTCCCTATAAGGGCGGACTGCGTTTCCACCCCTCGGTGAACCTCAGTATCCTGAAGTTCCTGGGATTTGAACAGACCTTCAAGAACGCACTGACAACACTGCCTATGGGTGGCGGTAAAGGTGGTTCAGACTTTGCTCCACGTGGTAAGAGCGACGCCGAGATTATGCGTTTCTGCCAGGCTTTTATGATGGAGCTCTATAAAGTGATTGGTCCTGATATGGACGTGCCTGCCGGTGATATCGGCGTGGGTGGCCGTGAGATAGGCTACTTGTTTGGCATGTATAAGAAACTGACCTCACAGTTTCATGGTGCTACCCTCACGGGTAAAGGCATGGAGTGGGGCGGTTCAATCCTCCGACCGGAGGCTACAGGCTATGGTGCTCTCTACTTTGTACACCAGATGATGGAGACCCATGGCTTCGACATCAAGGGTAAGACGGTAGCTCTCTCTGGCTTCGGCAACGTGGCTTGGGGTGCTGCCAAGAAAGCAACCGAACTGGGTGCTAAGGTGATCACTATCAGCGGACCTGACGGTTATATCTACGATCCAGAGGGACTGGATGCTGAGAAGATAGAATATATGCTGGAACTGCGTGCATCGGGCAACGATGTCTGTCAGCCCTATGAGGAGGAATTCCCTGGCTCGAAGTTCTTTGCAGGCAAGAAACCATGGGAGCAGAAGGCCGATATCTATCTGCCGTGTGCTACTCAGAACGAACTGAATGGTGATGATGCCGACATGATCCTGGCCAACAAACCGCTTTGCGTGGCAGAGGTGTCGAACATGGGCTGTACGGCGGATGCCGTCAACAAGTTCATAGCTGCTGGTCAGCTGTTTGCTCCTGGAAAGGCTGTCAATGCTGGTGGCGTGGCTACCTCGGGACTGGAGATGACTCAGAACTCCATGCGTATGTCCTGGACAGCTGAAGAGGTTGACCGACGTCTACACCAGATTATGTCTGGCATCCATGAACAATGCGTGAAGTACGGTCGCGAAGGCAACTACGTGAACTATGTGAAGGGTGCCAACGTGGCAGGCTTTATGAAGGTCGCCAAGGCCATGCTGGCGCAGGGCATTGTGTAGAGCTCGGCGAAGCCAAGAACTATATGATGCTATGCTGGCGCAGGGAATAGTATAAATGGAATGCGTATTAGAAAGACTATAGTATTTATATTTGCAATGGTAATAAGCCTTACTGCTTTGGCACAGAGCCAAAGCGGTAAGGCCTCTTATTATGCTAAGCGAATGACGGGGCACAAGACTGCCAATGGCGAACGAATACATCACGACAGTATGACCTGTGCTCATAAAAGTTATAAGTTTGGTACATTTCTGAAGGTAACCAACACGGAAACGGGCAAGGCCGTAGTTGTGAGAGTAAACGATCGTGGTCCCTACATCCGTGGTCGCATCGTGGATTTGAGCTATGGTGCAGCAGAACGCCTGGGTATCCTGGGACAGGGCACTGCTCATGTGCGTATAGAAGCAACCGAACCTGAGAACACCATTTGGTTTGATGTTAACAGGTTCGATTCTAAAGGAAATAATCTGCATTCACCCTTAGGACCCTTGCATCTGCCTAAGGAGAAAATTGATTCTGCGCTTATCGGACGACCAATGCCGGCAGTGCGATAAACACCTTTATCTGATATATTTCTTTCCTTGACGGATAAAGATGCCCTTCTGTGGCATTTGTATCTTTCGTCCTAGGAGGTCGTAGTAAGCCTCCTTGAGATTTGTGGCTTGATGCTCTTGAATGCCGTCAATGGTACTGCTGTCTTGGAGTATGCGTACGTTGTCAAGATAGAGCAACGTGTTGTTGGCAGCACCGGCACTGGCTGAGGCTTTGTAGCCCATTGAAATGGTAACCTCCTGTGGTGTGGTAAGTTCGAAGTCGAAACACAGAACCTGCCACGAGGCGTTCTCCGTGGGATAACGATAGTCGGTCTTGGAGCCTATCTTGATGCCGGTGAATGAAGTGCAGGTATTATTGCCGCTGGTGGATACTGATGTACCGTTGTTGGCTGTCTGATTAGGACACTCATAGCGCGCATCCATCAGCATGCGGAACTTTCCTTTTGGCAGAGATACGGTTTGAGTGATGGCATTGGTGCCCGAATCCCATGAGTTCAATACTGTCAGTACACGGTCACCACACGCACCATCGGCCATCGGACGAGAACAGCGGGCAGTGTAGTTACCTACCGAACTGGGACTGGCGCAATACTGCGTGGTGCTGTAAGGCATGGAGTACATGCGACAAAAGTTGGAACCGCCACTCAGCGCGTTGCCTGCCGTCCATCCTTTCACGGGCAGAATGTTGGGCCACTTGGAATTGGTGGCACTTACGGTATTCGTGTAACAAGGATTATAGGTCACACCATTCAGCGTCACATTGCCGTCGGCTTTGCCATAGGTTTCGTCGGCTTCGAAGTTGCCGTTTTCCAAAACCGTCTCCGTGATGTCTTCATACCCCTGCGTAAGATCTTCTTTTTCTTCCATTCTTGGAAACGTGGCACCTTCCTCGATCAGAAGGTCGCCTCCCTCGATTGATGCCTTAACGGTTCCTGCGGTCTTGAAAGTCTTTTCTACAATGCCTTTCTCCGTGATGGCACGAATGGTGTACTCACATTCGCAGTCTGCCATGCTTGTAAAGTAGGCTACGTTAGGATTGTCTTTTTCTTGGATGGTTATCAGGCTTGGATCGTCATAGTAGATCTTCACTACATCAATATGACTATGATTCTCTTCTAAGGCGAAGCTGTAAAAGTGTGACGGAACCGACAGAACGGGATAGCCCAATGGCGTTTCTATAGCAGACAGTTGGAACTGCTTGTCGCTGGCAAAGTTGGACAGGATGAAATAACCAGTGCTATCAGGGTCGAAAGCAAAGATGGCGTTCCATCCGTCGGGTGTTGTAATCGGTGTGAGACAGGAAGAGAGCTGTGAGGTGGTCTTTGCATCGGTGTTTGAGTAATAGACCACGGCACGACGGTCAACCGTCTCGCCGCTCTTCACGCTTCTGCTGGTATTGTTGTAGCAGGTGTAAAGCTTAGCTGTCATCACCGAATTGTTGTTGGCGCGTTCACCAAAAGCCATCTGTCCCTTGCCGCTGGTCACGATGCCCAATTGGTTGTCGATGTTCATCCAGGGTGTTGTCATCTTCTTCAGTGTGTTGCCGTCCAGTTCCTGTTCGCCTTCGGCTGTGTAGAAGGTGCGCTTGGTCTTCGTAAACTCATCCATGCTAATCGCCATGAGTCCGCCTTTCTCGGCAGTGATGGTGGCAGACGCATTGGCACGTACATAGTCCAGGTAGATAACGGCATTGCCGGGGGTGGAATAAATGGCGAAGCGATTGTTCAGAGCACCATCGTTGGTGTTTAGTTCGCCGTTCATCACATAGCTGTTGCCGCGCAGGTCGTAGATGCCGCTCACCACAGGAGTGGCATTCGTTTTCTTGCTGTTCACCTCATACCATCCCAGGAAGTTGCCGGTGTTGTTGGCACGGAACGGAACAATGAGGTTGGAGTTAGCAAGATCAGACACATGTGGAGCAATATAACCCGTATAGCTCGACAGTCCCGTGCTCCACGAGAACGTGGTGAAGCGGGAGTCGGTAGAGGCACGTACAATGTTCTGTGAGGCAAAAACCTTTGCGGCGTTGTACTCATGGTTGAAGTCCTCCCAACGCGTGGGAGTGAGGTCGGCAGTGGATAGCACCTCGTGCATCAACCATGTCATCATCACGCGGTGAGCCTCTACACCCATACGTCGAGCGCCCACATCAGGACGAAGCAGCCATTGGCCGTCTGTAGTTGTGGCCTGACGAGCCTTAATCATCTGATAGGCTTTCTCCTCAAGCATCAAAGCGTGTGGGTCGCGAAGGAAACAAGCATTGGTAGAGTAGGAGGTGATTTGGTCATAAAGGAACAGACTCCAGTCGTTACCATTGGGCATGGCCAGTTCACCATCGCTCAGTGCCAACCAGTAGAGTACCTCGCTCATCACCTTGTCATTGTTGTGCATCAAGGCATTAGTCTTCCATTTCTCTTCACCATAAAGTCCCTGTTGGAATAGCTTCAAGGCCAAAGCGGCCTCGCCCAGTTCCTGAATTACCACGTTCTGATAAGAGGTGTGGAAATAGTTGTGGTTCTGGAGCGTGAAGTCATCATAGAGATTCTTTCCCTTGTATAAGTCCTTCACACGCTTTTGGTCGTAGTCGGGGTCTATCACGGTCTCATCGGTGGCATCATCTTTCTGCGAGTAGCTGTTGATGGCAAACTCACGTAGGCGCTGGAACCAGCTTGGCGCTAAGGCGTCGTTGGGGAATAGTCCTAGCGTGGCAGCCAGGATGTCCGCCTCCCATCCGTTCTCTTCCGACTTGGTGTCGCCTTGATAGCCAGTGGGAATGGTGCGGTTCAGTTCGTAGTTGCACTCAGCCTTCAACAACTGGTAGATGTAGCCTTTTTGAGCGTCGGACAACTTATCCCACTGAAAGAAAGCAGAGTAGGCTACCGACATGGCCCACAGTGAACTCTCCCACACAGCATCGCTGGTGGACGTGGAACCCCAATAGCTGTTGCCGGCGCAGACTTTCAGCTTGTTGGCCTTATGTGTAGAGTAGGCGAACACCAGACTCTTCATCGCCATTGTCTCAAGGTCGTTCCAGGTAACGTTCTCGGGTAGCACAACCTTGTCTTTTCCATACTTCACCAAAAAGGCGCAAATCATTGACAGGTCTGCATTAGGACGAACACCTTGCTCGTTGTTCCCCATCGTGTTTTCGCCTTTGAAACAGCCACACACTTCGTCTTGGCTGTTGGGAGCTACGCAGTCCTGAAAATCGTTCTTAAGGTAGGTTGAAAAATTAGCCAACATCTGTAAGAGGTCAGCCTTCATAGCTCGTTCGGCATCCTGTGCCATGATGTTCAGGCCAATGAAGAGACCTGTCATCAAAAGGAATATTTTTTTCATTGTTAGTGTAGTTTTGTTTTAGGCTACAAATATACGAAAAAAAACTCGTAATTCTCGTGTTTTTATATTTTTTTTGTAACTTTGGCTCCGCCGAAGTTGTATGCACTCGAAAATGAAAAGAAAAGCAAGCTTTCCTTTCGCATTTCACTCGTTTTTTGTAACTTTGGCTCCAAATATGAAAAGATGGTGTTTCTTGCTATTGGCTATTAGCTGTTGGCTGTTAGCAGCATTTCCCCAACGGGCTCAGTTGGGGAAGCTATCGCCTATGCTGCGAAGAGCGGTGAGAATGACACCCTCTTCCTCTCGGCATGTGTGCGCTTTTGTAAAGTTGAGCGATGATGGAATGCAGGCACTTCAAGAGCATGGTTGCAAGGTACTGCTACGTAAAGGTCGGCTATGCATCGTGGATATACCTATGAATGTGTTGCCCGCTTTGTCTCTTGACAAACGTGTGTTGCGTATTGAGGCCAACCGTATGGCGCAGACATTGACCGATTCCATGGCCATTCACTTAAATGCCCTTCCTGTTTATGAGGGGACCTTGTTGCCTCAAGCCTACACGGGAGAGGGTGTTGTGGTTGGTGTGATGGATATAGGCTTCGACCTGACTCATCCCAACTTCTATAGTCGTGACATGTCACAGTATCGTATTAAGGCGTTTTGGGACATGCTTTCGCGCGATACTATTGGAAGTACTTTCCCTGTGGGTCGCGACTATCGCGGACAGGAGCAGTTACTATCGTTGGGGTGCTCTACCGATGGGGCAGACATGACGCACGGCACCCATACTTTGGGTATTGCTGCAGGCAGCGGATACGATACAAAATACAGAGGTATGGCACCCGATGCCGATATCTGTTTGGTGGCAAATGCGGTGAGCGATAATGCCATTTATGTGGATTCTGCCGACATCTATAAATACACCTTTGCTACGGATGCGTTGGGATTTAAGTATCTCTTTGATGAGGCTGAACGCTTGCAGAAACCATGTGTTATCTCTTTTAGTGAGGGTAGTGGAGAGGACTTTCATGGTTACGATCAACTCTACTATGAGATGCTCGATAGTTTGGTGGGACCAGGACGTATCTTGGTCTCTTCTGCCGGCAATCAAGGACATGTGAAGAGTTGGTTTGAAAAGCCATATGGTCAACCATCGGCAGGAACATTCCTTTATGGTTCTTCGACGGAAACCATGTTTACCCTGAAATCTGCGGATGATTTCCAACTGCGGATGGTGCTTTATGGTGATTCAAATGATACCATCACTATTGCTTCCCGTCTTGTGACAGAGCAGCCTGACGGCCTGTTGAAGTTGGCCATACGCCATCATCAAGTTGACTATTTCTTCGAGATACAGACCTATCCGTCGTGCTATGATGAGCGGGAGATGTGCTATGATGTGCTAGTGAAAGGCGAACGTTCACTGGGTAGTGATAGTCCTTTCTCGGTAGAATTGTTGGGTGCAGATGCCGATGTGGCTTTCTGGCGAGTGAACGGACGACTTGACGGACATGCGTTGAACCCGATGCTGGATGCAGGAGAGACCACCCATTGTGCCTATTCACCATCTACTGCTCCGTGTGTTATCAGTGTGGGGGCAACAAGCTATCGCGACAGTATTATGAACTATCAGGGAGAATGGAAGAAATATTGGAACTCACCTGAAGGTATGCGTGTGCCATTCTCTTCTGTAGGACCTACGATGGACGGACGCGTGAAGCCCGATGTGATGGCACCAGGCAATAATATCATCTCGTCGTATAGCAGTTGGTATATGGAGCATCATCCAGGTGCTTCTGATGTCAAATGGGACGTGGCACATTTTGATTATAACGGACGCACCTATGCATGGAACTCGAATAGCGGAACCTCAATGTCGTGTCCGGCTGTGGCAGGTGCTATCGCCTTGTGGCTTCAGGCAAAACCTACGTTGACGCCAGCAGAGGTGCTTGATGTGTTAGCTCATACTTGTCGCCAACCAGATGCCTCGCTGACATATCCCAATAACGAATACGGCTATGGTGAGATAGACGTCTATCGCGGTCTGCTCTATCTTCTCAGTGCAGACAAGATAGAAGGGGTCTCAGAAAAACAGACGCATGCCACCGTCAGATTAACTGCCGATGGCATGCTTCATGTGCTTTTGTCTCAGTCCTTGGAGAAACCGGCAACTGTTCGTCTGTTCTCCCTTTCTGGAACAATGATTTATTCTTCTTCGTTGTCTGTTGGACAGTCATCTTATCAGTTCCCACTACCTCATTTGGCTCCAGGTGTCTATGTTGTTCAACTTGATGGTCCGCCTTCAGTCAGTGGGTCAACACTTGTCCGACGTTAACGAACAATCTTTTTACCGTTAACAATATTAAGACCTTTCCTTAGTGACATCATACGACGGCCATTCAAGTCGTAAATCAGACTGTGAGCATCAGTACCCTTTTTCTGGGTGTTGATGGCGTCAGTCTCTCCACCTTGCTCCTGACCTTTCTCACTGCCAAGGTATTCCAGTGTGAAGTGGTCGAACTTACAGTCGTTACTGGTGTATCCCTCCAGTTTTACGCCAATGTTCAAGGTGCCGTCTTCTACATTTGTTACCACGCTTGCAGCATCGTTCTTAAGAACGGTCATGTCGGCTTTGTCCTCATTGGCAAAGATGAACGCACCTTGGTGAATGACACTGGCACTTGAGCGCACAGCAAAACGGTACTTTCCCTTAGGTAAACCTGCTATTTGCTGAGAGATACTGCGATTGGTCAGATTGCCAGAGCTTTGCCACTTATTGAAATAGCTGGCACCAACTTTAGCAGGAAGGTAGTTGCTGTACTCACACTCGAAGGCATCGTCTTGCGAGAGTGTCCAGCCTACGGGTTGCTTAGCGTGAAAATTATTATATCGGGTAGCGTCTGCGTTGGTGATGATATATGAGATGTCAATAGGATTTTCTTCTGAGGCTTTATCGATATTCTCTACGACAGAAACATACTGTCCGCGGTTGATGGCATAGAGATCGTAGTATCCGATGTTGTCACCAGTGGCATTGCCAGCAATCTCGTCGGTGCCATCCCAACGGCCAATGTTGCCGCCGCCTTTGTTATTAGTCAGCGTCCATCCTTTTTCTGCGTTGTAGGCTGCTGACACATAACAACGGTCCGTCCAACCCTCACCATTGTTCTCTGTGCGAAAGTTCCAAGGGGTGTCATCGAAAGAGTGTAGGCAGTTGTCGGCATCGCCAGCGCTGGTAAGGGTAAGCCATTTGGCAGACTCGCCTTTGGCACCAGAATAATTGTCGGTATTGAAGGCATCAAGAATCCACAGTGCATCCTTGTTTCCTTCGGGGTTTACACCTTGCTGATACCACATGGTCATGTTCTTTGTTCCTTGCTGATTGCCAGCTCCCAGTGTGATGGTGGCATCGGTAGCATGATCGTAGAGTGCGAAGAAACACTGGCTTACATCTTCAGGCAGTGCTGTCAGCTTCTGCCATCCGTTAGCCTCAGAGTGGATGTCGCCCATCTCTTTGGGTTTGAGCAACTCTATACGCTCAGCGCGAAACTCCTGTGTGCCAGAACCATTCAATAGGTTGGCCTGGAAACCGATGTAAACCTCTGCTTCCTCGTCGAGCTGGAAGTAGAGTCCCTGTACTTTCAAGTCGCCTGTACAGTTGTTGATGCCGTAGTAGGCCAAAGACTTGGTAGGAATCTCGTTGGTGTTGCAGAGAGTCTTGCTTACAAACATGTAAGCCTGCTGACTTATATTATAAGTGGTATTATAGGCAGCACCGAAGTAATACTTTCCTGCAGGCAGCGTGATCTTGCGGTAGATGCGTGCATTGGTAAGGTCGCCACTGGTGTTATTGCCGGCATCGTTCCATACGCCCAACATCAGAGCTTCGTTACCAGAATACTTGTCCAGTCCTTGTTTTGTTCCATCATTGCCATTAGGGATGTTGAAGTTCTCCACGGTCCAGTTCTGAGGTGCACCGAAACGGCTGTTGCCACCTGCAGAGCGAGTGAAGTTAGAAGCCTCTATGAGATATTGAGTGGTCACGTTCTCATCGACCACACCATTGAAGGCACCGCCTTTGTTGAGTCCATCGTTGGCAAATGAACGATAGGCGGCTGTAAGCGTTTCGCGAGCAGCATTCGCTTCATCATCGCTAACTGTGGCAGGAACGGTCTTTGCTTTCTCAATGGCAGTCTTTAATGTATCAAGTTTTGCGACGTTGAATTTACCGGTATTATAAGGATGTGTCTGCTCAGACAGTCCGTTGATGGCTGCTTCCAGTTCCCCTATAACCGACTGCAGCACCTCGTGGGCGCTGCGTGTGTCGTTTTTGAAAGTGATGCGGAAGACCGGTGCTATTGTGTTGGGTTTAGTGGCGGGAACCATGATGGTTAGTCCGTCAATGCCTTGTGTGAACTCCACGTCACCACCTCCCAGTAAGGTTACTTTTTCTACCTCACCGCTGTAAGACTTCTCTGCAATTGAGAAAGCCTTGAAGTTGAAGGCGCCAGCCTCTGGCCATGCCATGATAGTAGCATAGACAACGCCATTCTTCTCCACATAGCGAACATCCTGTGCAGAGTATGCCTGACCCTCGTTGAAACCTTGGGCGTTCATGGGATTGGCTGCTTCAGCCAAAGGACCTTCGCCAAAGGTCTTCCACATGCGAGTGCCATAGATGCTTTCGCTGTTGATATCCATCCACGCTTTGATGTCGGCCAGAACGACACGCTCTTTGTCATCAATAGTGCCATTACCCTTTACAGGGATGGAAAGTAGCAGGTTGCCGTTCTTTGAAACCACGTCAATGAGCATGCGGATGACGGTGGCACCACTCTTGTAGCTGTTGCCATTATACACGTTTTGGTCATAGTGCCACTGGCCAATACAGGTACATGTCTGCCAATAGGTGTCCTGTGGACGATCGGGAATACCACGCTCTACGTCCCACATCATGTAACCCTTCTGCTCTGTGGTCAACTGCTTACCTGTAACAACGACCTCAGCCTTACCGTCATGCAGCGCTGCACTGTGATTGTAGTAGTGCTGCAGGATATTTTTACCAACATTGTCATCGCAGCCATAGAAAGGCATGGCTGTATCGTCGAAATAGATCATGTCGGGATTATAGTCATTGATGAGTTCCAATACACGGTTCTGGAACTTCATCTTATAAGCCTCTGAGGGCAGAGAAGCACCATTACCCCAGTCCCACTGGCTGTGGATAGTGCCAGAACTCTCCCAACCAGATGAATGGGCGTGGTTTTGAGCATAGAGCTCCTGTGGGTCGAGACCTTCCCACCATTTGCCTGTGCCATCGGCTTTTGTGAGGTTGCCGTCAAACTTCTGCGAAGGTTCCAGCCAGGTCCAGGCGTGCGAGGCGTGGATAGATACGCCCAAAGGCAGGCCTGCATTCTTACAGGCTTCGCTCCATCCCTTTATCAAGTCTTTCTTTGGACCTACATTTACGGAGTTCCACTCCTGATAAGGTGAGTTCCATAAGTCGAAATTGTCGTGGTGGTTGCCTAGCGCCATGAAGTAGCGCGCGCCCACGCTCTTATATAAGTTAACCAGTTCTTCCGGATCCCACTGGTCTGCTTTCCATGCGTTGCAGAGCTCTTTCAGACCAAATTCTTTTGGATTGCCAAAATGACTTACGTGGAAGTTGTACTGACCACTGCCTTCGTAATACATGAAACGGGCGTACCAGTCTCCGTCTTCTGCCTGACATTGTGGTCCCCAGTGTGCCCAGATGCCAAATTTGGCGTCTTTGAACCACTCGGGACATTCCCATTGTGACAAACTCTCCCAAGAAGAACCGAAGGCTCCTTGTTTTACTGTCACATTGTCGTTTTGAGCGTTCATACTCGTTGTTGCTAACAGAAGCAACGCGGTAGTTAATGCTTTCTTCATTTGTAGTAAAATTGTTAGTGATTGTTTTCTGCTTGCAAAAGTAATGATAAAAATGAAATGGACATGTCATAATATTGTTTTATGATAGGACAAAATGAATAAATAACAATATAGTCCTATAAATAGTTCGTATTGTTATGTTCTCAATTGGAAGATTATACTTATCTTTGCAAGCATGATGCAGATACCTATTGAATCTCTAAACTTGCAGATGCTGAACGTGGGGCTGGCCCGCCATGAAGGTGACTGGAACTGGCAGAACGTGGAATCACCTTTCACGCGAATCTTCTTCGTGAAGGAAGGTGAGGCGAAACTCTGTATGCCTCAGGGCACGATAACTTTACGCCCGGCTCATCTCTATATTATTCCTGCCTATACTAAGCATTCCTATGTGTGCGATGGCCACTTCGTACATTATTATCTACACGTGTACGAGGGCTTTAAGAGTGAGATGAATCTTCAAGAACAGTATGACTTCCCGACTGAGGTTCCTGCCTCGGGTGAAGACGAACTGATATTGAAACGCATGTGTGAACAGCATCCGCAGGCACAGTTGCCAGTGAGTGATCCGCAGGTTTACGACACGATGGCACAGTTCAAGAACTATATAGAGCGTTATCGTGATATGCCCTTGTGGCAGAAAATGGAACTGCGTGGCGCTATCTTGGTTCTTTTCTCGCATTTTATGCGTGAGGCAAAGCTCCATGTATGGACCAATGATGATCGCATACGCCAGTCCATCAATTATATACATAGCCATATTACAGAAGACTTGAATATGGAGGATTTGGCTGGTGTGGCCTGCGTCACCAAACCATATTTCATCCGTCTCTTCAAACATGAGATAGGCACTTCGCCACTTCAATATGTGAATAGTAAAAAGGTGGAGCGTGCGCAGTTGCTGCTTTATACCACTGATATGCCAGTGAAAGAGGTGGCCTATGCTCTGGGCTTCAGTGATCATAGCTACTTTATTCGCATGTTTCGCAAAATGACAGGCATCACGCCGCAGGATTACCGATACCGGATGCGCGGAACTTGAAGGGAAACTACAAATGAATAACGACAAACTAAAAGCCACGAACTACAAACTACAAGCTACAAACTACAAACTATGCGATATACAGAATTAGGAAAAACAGGGATGAGAGTGTCCCATTTGTCTTTTGGCGCTTCATCGCTGGGCAGTGTCTTCCACGAGACAAAGGAAGCGGAGAGCATCGAAGCTGTTGAGGCTGCCATCGAAGGAGGCATTAATCTGATAGATGTCAGTCCCTATTATGGACATTATAAGGCAGAGACCGTGTTGGGAAAGGCTTTGCGTTATATACCCCGCGATAAGTATTATCTTAGTACAAAAGTGGGACGTTATGGAAAAGATGGCGTCAATACATGGGACTATTCGGCACGTAGGGCTCAGGAGAGTGTCTATGAAAGTATGGAACGCCTAGGCGTTGACTTTATAGATCTAATCAATGTGCATGATATTGAGTTTCAGGCTGCTCTGCCTGGCGGACTCCAAAAGGTGGTTGATGAGACTCTACCGGCTCTTTTTGAACTGAAAGAGAAAGGCGTTGTAGGACATGTGGGCATCACGGACCTGCAACTAGAAAACCTGAAATGGGTGGTAGAACGATCGAGTGGGGTAGAAAGCATACTAAACTTCTGTCATCATACGCTTAACGATGATGCCTTGCTGGACTATTTGGATTTCTTTGAACAGAAAGGGGTTGGAATTATCAATGCATCGCCTTTGGCTATGGGCTTACTCTCGCTGCGTGGTGTACCTGCATGGCATCCGGCACCTAAAGCATTGCTAAACGCATGTAAAAGTGCCGCTATTCACTGTGAAAAGCATAACTTTTCCATCGAGAAAGTAGCCCTTCAGTTTAGCGTAAGCAATCCTCGTATCACTTCCACGCTTTTCTCTTCGGCTAATCCTGAGAACGTGAAACGAAATATTGCCTGGGCCAATGAAGAACCCGACTGGCAGTTGGTCAGCGAAGTGAAGAAGATAATAGGTAACCAACAACGTGTGACATGGGCCAATTCATAATCGATGCACATAGTCATTTGTGGCTCCGTCAAGATACTGTGGTTGATGGTCAGCGCATCTTGACGTTGGAAAACGGTCGCAGTCTCTTCTTTAATGAAGAAGTGCAGATGCTGCCGCCTTTCATGATAGATGGAAAAAACACGGCAGAAGTCTTTCTCTCGAACATGAACTATGCACAGGTGGCTGCTGCTGTGGTTGTGCAGGAAGTGATAGATGGTTGTCAGAATAGCTATCTCAAGGAGGTACAGCAGCGCTATCCAGATCGCTTCTTCTGCATGGGTATGGCTTGGAACTTAGATGAGGTTCGTCTTGTTAAGGAGGCAGGTCTGAAAGGTATCGCCTTCCCAGGTCATCGTATCAAAGAATCGCTCTTTTCGTTTATGCCCGTCTTCAAGTATATGGAAGAGAAGAATCTCGTACTCTCTATGTGTCTTGGTGACGATGAACACCAGATTGAAGAGATGCGTGATATTATCCGTGAATGTCCCTGCCTGAAAGTAGCCATTGGCCATTTCGGTATGGTAACCACACCTTCATTTAAGCAACAGGTCATGTTGGCGCGTGAGGGGCAGAACGTCATGATAGAGTCGGGCGGCATCACGTGGCTATTTAATAGCGAGTTCTATCCATATCCCTCTGCTGTTCGTGCCATTCGCGAGGCTGCCGATTGGGTGGGGTGGGACCGTCTGATGTGGGGATCCGATTATCCTCGTACCATCACGGCTATTACCTATCGCATGTCTTATGACTTCATTTCCAAATCCAAGGAACTGACTAACGAAGAAAAAGGCCTTTTCTTAGGCGGTAATGCAGTCCGGTTCTACGGATTTAAGAATCTTCCCGATTTACCGTATATAAAAAATATGTCAGAATGAAAGCAATTGAAATATCTCATTCACAGGAGTTGGGCATCATTGAAATGGATAAACCCACAGGCCTGAATGCTGGCGAGGTGCTCCTTAAGATAGAATATGTAGGTTTTTGCGGCTCTGACCTCAATACCTTTATGGGACGTAATACGATGGCGTTGAACCCTGTTATTCCTGGTCATGAGGTTGGCGCCGTCATCGAAGCTGTAGGAAATGAGGTGCCAGAAGGCTTGAAACCTGGTATGGTGGTAACGTGTAATCCTTATACAAATTGTGGAAAGTGCGCATCATGTCGTAACGGACGGGTGAATGCCTGTCAGCATAATGAGACGTTGGGTGTGCAGCGCAACGGCGCTATGAAGGAGTATATCGTGCTTCCATGGGAGAAAGTGATTCCTGCTGGGCTGCTTTCTTCGAAGACTTGTGCCTTGGTGGAGCCTATGAGTGTGGGCTTCCATGCCGTGAGTCGTGCACAGGTGACAGATGTTGATGTGGTGATGGTCATAGGTTGCGGCATGGTGGGCATGGGTGCTATTGTGCGCGCTGTAACTCGTGGCGCTACAGTCGTGGCTGCCGACCTTGATGATGAGAAACTGGAACTGGCTCGACAGATGGGTGCTTCTTATACTATCAATACCCGCACGGAGAATGTTCATGAAAGGTTGCTCAACATGACAAGTGGCTTTGGACCCGATGTGGTCATCGAGGCTGTTGGTAGTCCTGCAACCTATCAGATGGCTGTTGACGAGGTAGCCTTCACAGGACGCGTCATTTGTATTGGCTATGCTAAGAGCGAAGTGTCGTTCCAAACAAAGTATTTCGTACAGAAGGAGCTGGATATCCGTGGCTCGCGTAATGCCATGCCGCAAGACTTCCGTGCCGTAATACATTATTTAGAGCGTGGTACAGCACCTGTTGACAAGCTCATTACGCGTGTCATCCGTCCTGAAGAGGCACTCGAAACCATGCGTTGGTGGAGTGAGAACCCAGGAAAGGTGTTCCGTATTCTTGTAAAGTTCTAATATTGTATATGTCTTCTATTAAGTCTATTTCCTTCTATAGAAAATGAAAAAAGTCTTTGTCAGTGGATGTTACGACCTGTTGCATAGTGGTCATGTGGAGTTTTTCCGTCAGGCAAGTCAATATGGCGATTTGTATGTGGGCATCGGATCTGATGCTACCATACAGGATTATAAGAATCATAAGACTCTATACCCGGAGCAAGAACGATTGTTTATGGTGAAGAGTATTCGTTATGTAAAAGATGCATTCATCAATCAGGGGTCAGGTATTATGGACTTTATTCCTACTGTTGACTTCCTGAAACCAGACTGTTTCGTGGTTAATGCTGATGGTTCAAGTGAGGAGAAACGTAAGTTCTGCAGGGAGCGTGGTATAGAGTATATCGTGTTGGATCGTACCCCAGCCGAAGGGCTTGAGGCACGCAGTAGTACAAGTATCAAAGCTACGTTAGCTAATAAGTCGCTTGAGATATCCCGACTCTCGGGCATTCCTACGCGTCTTGATTTGGCTGGTACGTGGATAGACCAGCCTTATGTCAGTACATATGCTCCAGGATGGGCTATTACAATCTCATTATTGCCCACCTTTGAGGTGCGTGAGCGTTGTGGCCTTTCTACTTCTACACGTAATCAGATTAAGCGCATTTGGCCAGTACGTCTGCCTGATATGGATCCGGAGATGTTGGCCAAGTTGGTGTTCTGTTTTGAAAACGACCCAGAGCGTGCTGATGGTATTATCAGCGGTGCACAGGATGCTATCGGAATTTGCATACCAGGTTTGTCGCGTCATTACTACAATGCCCATTATTGGCCTGAGCGCATAGAGACATGCAACGAGGAACGTGTGCTCTGTTGGCTTGAACAGCATTTGTGTATGATTCCTATGTTTCCTCGTCGTCCCGGATGTTCTGTTGTGGAAGGAAAATGTTTGAATGAGACTAATGTTAAGGCACTTACCCAAGCTGCTGACCATTGTTGGCAAGCGATACTTAATACAAACCTTCATGAATTTGCCAAAGCCTATCGCGATTCGTTCAATGCGCAGTTAGCACTTTTCCCTGCAATGATGCAGCCGGGCGTTCAGGATTATATAGACCGCTATAGTCAAATGGATGGTGTGATGGCCTGGAAGATGCCAGGTGCTGGTGGAGGAGGCTATCTGGCCTTGGTTGTTTGTGATGCCTCTGCTTTCAAAGAACAGCACCCTGAGGCCATAAAATTAAAGATAAGAAGGAAAAAACAATGAAGACGAAACGATATGTACAGACTCTCAGTCTGAAGAATGATCCTGATTTGATACGTGAGTACCGTAAATGGCACTCTGAGGCTTATCACTGGAAAGAGGTTCGTGATGGCATTCGGGAAGTGGGCATTCTTGAGATGGAGATTTATCTGTTGGGAACCTTGTTGGTTATGGTGGTCGAAACACCAGAGGATTTTTGTTGGGATGAGGGAATGGCTCGTTTAGCCGCGCTCCCCCGTCAGGCAGAATGGGAGGCTTTCGTCTCCCGGTTCCAGCATAGTGATGTGCAGGCTACAAGTAATGAAAAGTGGCAGATGATGGAGCGGATATTCAGACTTTACTGATTTTTAAGGTCCGATAGCCGTACACGATAATCACTACAAAACAAATCAAAGGTAATACAAACGATGCATTGACGGAGGGGAAACTGCCGAAAAATACTTCTTGGTCAATGATAAAAGCTTGAAACAGAGGTAACGCACTTCCGCCAAGGATGGCCATTATCAGTCCTGCGGCTCCGAACTTAGCATCATCGCCAAGTCCTTCGAGAGCAATTCCATAGATGGTGGGGAACATGAGTGACATGCAACCACTCACACCTACTAGGCAGTACAACCCCCAACGGTCTTGCAACCCGATGACTCCAATGCATAGCATCACTGCCATGATGGCAAAAATAGTAAGCAGTCGGGCGGGACTTGTCCAGCGCATAAGCCACGTGGCAATGAATCGTGAGCAGATAAACAGGACCATTGCTGCGATATTGTATTGCTGTGAAAGCACCTCTGCGGCTTGTTCTGACATACCTTCATTCATGAATATGTGTGTGCCATATTGGATAATGAAGGTCCAGCACATAATCTGTGCACCAACATAGAAGAACTGAGCTACGACTCCCTCACGATAGTGGCTCATGCCACACAGGCGTTTCAATGTCTTCATCACCTGCAAATCATGACACTGATCTCCATTCTTTGGCATCTTTGTCATCCTGATAACTACAATCATGACTGCAATAATGATTCCTATTATTAGATAAGGTGATATCAGTACATTCAAGTCGGCCTCTTTCAGAGCCTCGAATTGTGCATCGTCCAATAGTGCACGGTCAGTGCTGCTCATGGGATGTAGCTTTGCCTGAATGAAGTTCATGGCTACATACATACCAATAATCGAGCCGCAAGGGTTGAAACATTGTGCCAGATTCAGACGACGTGTGGCTGTTTCTTCTGGTCCCATTGTGAGAATATAGGGATTGCATGATGTTTCCAAGAAAGACAATCCGCAGGTCATAATGAAGTAGGCTATTAGGAAGTACGCAAAGAATCCTAAAGCTTTAGCAGGGAAAAACAGTAGGGCTCCCAATGCATAAAGGCTTAGTCCCATCAGAACTCCTGCCTTATATGAGAATTTGCGAATGAATATAGCTGCAGGTAGTGCCATGCAGAAGTAACCTCCATAGAAGGCTACCTGTACCAATGCTCCATCAGTCACACTCATGCGGAAGATTTTAGAGAATGCTTTTACCATTGGATTGGTGATGTCGTTGGCAAATCCCCATAGAGCAAAACATAGTGTAACCAAGATGAAAGGAACGAGCATACTGACTCCATTATTCATCCTTATTAAGGATTGCTTATTCGTTTTAGGCATTGATTAATTGTTTCAGGTTTACGATATGCAAAAATATAAAAAAAAAGCGAGCTGACCAAAGGTTAGCCCACTTATTTTATTAGTAACCGAATATCTCTTCGGTGGAAACCCGTTTTATGGGACCGTACTGCTGAAGAGCCTTCATGTCTAACTCTTTCTCATCGCCTAAGATGATGTAGCGGAAGGGCTTATGAGCCATGCGCTCCTGTTCGAACTTAACAATGTCTTGCATCGTAAGAGCAGGGATCGCTTCGTAAATACGCTGATTCATGTCGTAGTCTATGCCACGCTCTTTGGCCCATAGCCATGAGTTGATGAGACCGAATTTGGTATATCTCTGACTAGCCAGACGTTTGGTCAGCGATTCCTTTGCTATGTTGAAAGCATTGGGGCTTTGTGGCATGGTGTCAAGGATAACATGGAACTGGCGAACGCAATCCATCATCTTGTCGTTCTGTGTGATGATATGGGTGAAAAAGTATTCGCTTTCATCCTTGTGCTGCGGTTGCAGGTAGAGGGCGTAGGCGTTATATGCTAGTCCACGGGTTTCGCGCATCTCTTGGAATACAATAGTGTTCATTCCTCCACCATAGTATTCGTTGAACAATGCCTGGATGGCATCGTTGTCATGATTCCATTGGCGTGGTTCGTTATGGAACATGCGCATATAGATATTCTTTGCATCGTAAGGAGCAATAAGAACCTCGTTCTGAGGTGTGGGCTGGATGGCATAGTGCTTACCTTCTGGAACATCTTTGAGATGATCTGTGGGATGTTGCTTGGTTACAACCTCTGCCATCTCTTTTTCGCTCATAGGACCATAATATAAAATGGTATGCTTGTACTGCTTCAAGTTCTTTAGCAGGTCGAGAAGATCCTGTGGGTTGGTTTCTGCAAGTTGTTGAGCGGTGAAATCATTGCGTATAGGGTTATAGCTGCCATAGATTCCATAGTTGAACAGATATTGGAAGTTCGCATCTTGGTCGGCTTTACGGTCCATACGGCCTTTCTCTCGAAGGGCGATATACTGTGAGTAAGCATCATCGTCGGCCTTGGCATGTTGCATTACATGCTCTAACAAAGCCAAGGCTTGTGGCATGTTTTCGCTAAGTCCATTCAGACTTACGGTGATACTACGGTCGTCAATATTGATGTTATAATTGCAAGCTAACTTGTAGAATTGTTGTTTCAGCTGTTCGGCTGTCAGCGAATCGGTACCCAGATAGTCAAGATACTCTGCCGCGTAATTATAGCGCACATCGCTTTCCTCGCCAAACTCATAACGGAATGCCAATGTGAAGCGGCCGTTCTCTACGTTCTTTACATATACGTAAGGTAACTTGGCCTCGGCTTCGCCAAAGGTAAGGTCGCGCTTGAAGTCCACAAACTTAGGTTCAATGGGGTTTACTTTTGTGTTTTGAATGTCTTTTACGAAATCCGACACCATGTCGCGGTTTGTGGGAATAGGTGTAATTGCAGGCTTCTCAATCTTCTTTTGTGTGGGATCAACGCCCTGACGCTTGTATACTGCAACATAATTGTTTTGGAAATGCTGGTTGGCAAAAGCTACAATTTGCTCTTTGGTCATGCCTTCCAAGCGACTCAGCCATTCAACTTTTTGTTTCCAAGGCGTACCATTGATGAATGCATCAACAAACATGCTGGCACGTGAACGGTTTGATTCGAGTGCGTTGTAGTATTGTAACTTTAGGTTGTTTACGACAGAAGGCAGCAAATCATCAGAGAACTCACCTTTCTTTAACTTATCTATTTCGCTAAGTAATAAACCTCGTACGTCGTCAAGTGACTGACCTTCGAGCGGAGTACCACCTAGCAGGAACATAGAATAGTCCATGTTGGTTTGTGAACTAGCCCATGCTTCCAGCATTTTCATCTGCTGATTGATGTTCAGGTCTATGAGTCCAGCAGTACCATTGCTGAGCATTTGCTCAACAACTTGTAGCGTGTCGGCTTGCAGCGAAGAGGCCTTTCCAAAGCGCCATCCTAACCAGATTGTCTCTGCCTCAAGACCAATAACGGTTGTGTCTATAGGCTCTGAGATGATGGGCTGCTCTGGGAAAACGGGCTGCTCTATGTCGTTACCGGGCTTCCATTCTCCAAAGTATTTTTTGATAATCCCCATGACCTCATCGGGATCAAAGTCACCAGCCATGCAGATAGCAACATTGTTAGGTACATACCATTTCTTGAAATAGGCTTTGATATTGCTGATGGATGGATTCTTCAGGTGCTCCTGTGTGCCAATTGTGGTTTGTGTGCCATAAGGATGGGTGGGGAATAGCTTGGATGACATGGCAACAAACATCTTGTCTATGTCGCTTGTCAGATGCATGTTGTATTCCTCATACACAGCCTCTAGCTCCGTGTGGAAACCACGAATCACCATGTTCTGGAAACGGTCGCTTTGCACCTTGGCCCAATTCTCTACTTCGTTGGAAGGAATGTCTTCTATGTAACATGTCACGTCTTCACTCGTATAAGCATTGGAACCCTCAGAACCGATGATTGCCATCAACTTGTCGTATTCGTTGGGAATGAAAAACTTTGCAGCCAACTGGCTCACAGAGTCGATTTCGTGATACGCATGGCGACGTTCTTCTGGATCAGTCAATTTACGATAGCTCTCGTAGCGTGCCTCGATATCGTCCAATAATGGTGCCTCGGCCTCGGTGTCTGTTACTCCAAACTTGTCTGTACCTTTAAACATCAGGTGTTCCAGGTAGTGGGCCAGTCCAGTTGTCTCGGCAGGATCGTTCTTAGAACCTGTACGTACGGCAATGTAGGTCTGTATGCGTGGCGCTTCCTTGTTAACGCTTAGATATACCTTTAAACCATTGTCAAGTGTGTAAATGCGGGTCTCTGTGGGGTCACCCTTCACATTCTCGTAGTCTTTGCTACAACTGCTCATCAAGCAGAGAGCCAGTGCTGCAGCACAGGCTCTAGTAAAAAATTTAAATCTCATTATTCGCTTAATTAGTTTTCGTAATCAATCTCATGATCAAGTTTTGAGAGGAAGTCTTCGTATACATCCTGCTCAACATCGCCCATCTGATATTCCTTTTCTGCATCCTTGCGTATTTCTGCAATCCATGCTCGGCGGGCTTTGACATAATCCTCACGGATGCGGTTGCAAGCAGCCTCGTTGAGTTCCTTTAGATGGTAGTAGTCCAGAATCATTTGGTAGCTCCATGCCCATCGATAGTCACCATAGTTGCGGTTTATATTATCAAAACGATCCAATACTTGCTGGATGTTCTCTATGTTGCCACTCTTAACATCATCGACGAGTCGCTGCTCTTCACTTTGCGGAAGTAACAATCCGCTCATGTCTATCCATTTACCTTTACCTATGTTACTTACAGGCTTACCGATATAGCCTTCTTTCTGCGCACGCTTCAAAACGGCACCCATATAGATGCGAAGGGCTATGTCGTAGTATTTCAGTCCTTTCTTTAATGACGATGCATTGATGACATACTCGTGGAAGTTGTAAGTTGTTACATTGTCACCAGAGGCATTACGCAGCGCTTTCAGAATCTCTATACCCTGCATGATCTCACCTACAGTAAAGGGGCTAAGCCAGTCAAAGTTGATGATACTCTTTTTTGATTGCTTAGAACGCTTGTCGCGCTTTGGCCATTTCTTAATGTCGCGATAGAGACCGACTGTGGTGATGTTGCGTCCTGGTACTAGATACATAGTCTCGCCATAGGCAATGAGGTAAGAGAATGGTAAGCAACGTGTATCGGGATGGTGCATCAATTTGCCAAAGCAGACACTGAAAGCACCAATCGTGGCTGGCATTAGTACGTATGAGCCAGAGGCTGTTTTCGTACCACGTTCCAATGTACCATAGTGCATGGGACCCATCTTGTAGGCATGATTTGAGAAGTTGGTGTTTGAACCTGCATTGTAAAATGAGAACTCGCCGCCGATAAGCAGTGAGCTTTTATGGTGTGAGGCGGAGAATGGACCGCAGAAAGCGGCACATGCTTCACCATTGGCCATGTATGAGTTGGCAAAGAATAGACTCGCTTCTGCAGTGAAACCATTGGTTATCTGACAGGCTTCACCCACGAAGCAGTCTTGCATCTTTACGGAATTGTTGATGGAGCATCCGTCACATATAATCGAGTTCTCACAGATAACACCAGTGCCAATAAAGACACTCGCATCCTCTGAACTTAGGATCGTACACTCATTCAGACGAGCTGCACCGCTAATCTCGCAATCTCCTTTGATGACCGTGTTTGTGATATCCTTGGTATTGATGATCTTAACACGATTACCAATGATTCCACGTTCTGGTGTACTGATGCGTACCTCGTCATCTATCAGTTGTTTCAGTCGGTTAATCAAAGCCTTGTCGCAATGATGCTTTACCATGAATGATGCCAACTGTGAATTGAGTTCGCGGAATAAGGTTACATTACCATCGCCCATTTCGTTTAGTACGGAGATGGTAGAGCCTGCACCATAGCTTGCTCCTTCGAGTGTCTCCATTGTGGAGATATTCGAAATGTAGCAGTCGTCGCCAATCGTGTAGTTATTGATGAAATTACCTACTTTCTCAATCAGACAATCATTACCCACACTGACATTACGTAGCGTGGCATCATTGATGCCTGAATGTTTAAAGAATCCAGAGCTTACCTCCACCTGTTTGGAAAACGATCCTAGTCGAATGTCTCCATAGAATATCACGCGATGGAAGTTATATGGTTTGAAATCAGGTGCCACTTGTACATGTGTCCAATCTTCAGCCCAACAGCCGTTAGCTTCAAGTACATCGATTTCTTCTTGGTTCAATAGTCTATATTCTCTCATGGGTTCATTAATTGTGTTTGTTAATTGATTTGGCTGCAAAAGTAGGTATTTTTTTTCACAAACTATCTTTTTTTCTTTTATTTTTTAGTATGCATGGTCATCATTGCTTATTTCTTCTTTGTCAATAGGCTTGCTGTCAATCCTACGCCAGGCATAGAAAATGTATGCAAGAACAAAGGGAATGAGCAGTGATACATAGAACATGGTGTTCAGTGTGAAATAGCTGCTACATGAGTTTTGCAACGTTAGTGATGACTGTAGGTCAGCTGTTGATGGATAGTAGGCTGTGTGGTTCCATGCGCAACATAACAACAGTGCTAATACCGTGAGAACTGTTCCTGTACCACAGGGCCATATGCCTCCTACGTATGTCTTGGAAATGATAGTCTTAATAATGCCGTAGAGAACTAAGCAAATGCCGGCAAGCATTACGATAGTGATATACCACATATCAATCATGTTGTGCAGGTATTTGTTGGGCTCCATGAATATTTCACCTGTTTCAGGCTTCCATGCGTAACCATCTTTTAATACGAGGTGTACTAAATAACCAACGAAGAGAATCACAAAAACGCCAGCCGTGCCGACGAGTCTTACGCTGCCGCGTGAACGAATGTTCTCATCGTTTACATTGTTCATCACATAGAGAATACCTAATGTGCGGGCAAGGAACATAACTGCTAGTCCGAAAACCAGTACCCATGGATTCAGTAGGGCATCAAGACCGTGAGAGGCATTCGCCCATCGGCTAATGATTGGTGTAAGTGCTTCTGTGTCAATCAAGTTTCCTTTCTCTATGATGAAGTTTGAACCTTCGAAAAACGTAGCTACGGCACAACCCAATAGTAATGGTCCGAAAATGCCATTAATAACCAAGAACCATTGAAAGGTCTTTGGACCTAAGAAGTTGCCCAGCTTGTTCTGAAACTCATAACTGACGGCTTGTAGTACGAAAGTAAAGAGTATGAGCATCCATAGCCAATAGGCACCACCAAACGAGGTGCTGTAGAACAGAGGGAACGAAGCAAAAAATGCGCCACCAAAAGTGACGAGCGTCGTGAAGGTAAATTCCCATTTCCTTCCAGTGGAGTTGATGAGCATGCGTCGCTCTTCTTTTGTATATCCCAGTGAGAATATAATAGAGTTGGCTCCTTGTACAAAAAGGAGGAAAACGAGTATCGCACCTAATAGTGATACCAGAAAACACCAATAATGCTGCAAGAATTCGTATGTCATAGTTCGGGCCCTTTCTTAATTTGTTTAAGCAAAATGTTGATTTCCACGGCAAGCATCGTGGTAAAGAGGATAAGGAACAGAATGAAGGTCAGTATCACGCTGCTCGATTGTAGATTGCTCACTGCTACCCAAGTGGGTAACATGTCCTGGATGGTCCAGGGTTGGCGTCCAAATTCAGCAACCAACCATCCGCTCTCGCTGGCAATGTAGGCTAAAGGAACCATCGCGATGGCGACCCAGCAAAGCCATGCAGGGAGTATCGCTTGGGGACTCACTTCGTCTGATTCTGTTTCAGACAACAATCCAAAGGCAGAAAGCAGTCTTCTTGTGATGATTGATACTAACGGAATGCGGAACACAAGTATTAAGACTATGCCAAAGAATACTATAAACAGGCAACCAAGACCAACCATTGCACGGAATGCCCAGAAGTTAATCAGTATCGGAGGTACTAGGTCACTCTTATCTTTCACATAGCCATATCCGAAGTATTGGTAGTTCTCTCTGAGAATCGCGAGTTGGGAGTTGGTAATATCTTCACTGAGTCCATCGGCTTTAGCCTTGCGATAGGCTGCTAGTGCGTCAATGGCAATTCTACCTCTCATCATTTTTTCTTCGGCTGAAGGTTCTATAGTGCCGTCGGCCTTGGTGTAGCCGTTCAATAACTCGTTGATGCCTGGTACGAACCCATCAAGTGTGTTGGTAGCCATCAGTGAAAGACCGTAGGGAACTTCAATGCCTTCAACTATTTTCAGTCCTTGTTCGTTGCCACCATTATACAAAGCCTCCATTGCTGCTAGCTTCATAGGTTGTACTTGAGCTATGGTCTGACCAGACTTATGTCCCGTGGCTCCTGCTCCAAGTGCAGCGATGAGACCTACTACCGAGGCTATCTTTAGACTCTCTATGGACAGTTTTGTGTTGCGTCCCTTGAGTAGATACCAACAACATACGGCTGTTACAAAGACGGCACCGATAATCCACGACGATATGACAGTGTGGAAGAACTTCTCAATAGCAAAGGGGGAAAGGGCAACTTCAAAGAATGATGTCATCTCGTTGCGCATGGTATCTGGATTGAACTCGCACCCCACGGGATACTGCATCCATGCATTAGCAACTAGAATCCACCAGGCCGAGATTGTCGCACCTAGTCCTGTGAGCCATGTTGAGGCTAAATGAAAGCCGGCAGAAACCTTCTTCCATCCGAAAAACATCACTGCAACAAAGGTGCTCTCCATAAAGAATGCCACAATGCCTTCTACAGCTAGTGGTGCTCCGAAGATGTCTCCAACGAACCAGGAGTAGTTACTCCAATTGGTGCCAAACTCAAATTCCAGTATGATACCAGTTGCAACACCCATAGCGAAGTTCACACCGAAAAGCTTTTGCCAGAACTGGGCAGTTTTTTTCCAGAAGTCGTCTTTCTTACGGTAGTAGATGGTTTCGGCTATGCCCATGATAACTGCAAGTCCTAACGTTAGTGGTACAAACAGCCAGTGATAGATTGCCGTTAGAGCAAATTGCGCTCTTGACCAATCGATGGTCCCAGCATCAATGTTTAATAATAGGTTTTGCATGTCGTTATTAGGTTTTATAGTGAATAATGTCTTAAGGATTGGCTCGTTCCGTTAGTTCTGATGCTACAAAGCCTGCTTCATCGCCACTAGCATGCTGCTTCAGGAAATTTGGGAAGAAGAATAGTTTTAAGATAATGAATATCACAAATAGCTTTACTAAAATGATGATCCATAAGGTCTTGCCAACTGTCATATGACGAAAACCGTCATAATACAGGTCAAAGGCCCGATAAAGAAAACAGTTCTTGTTCATAGGCTTATAACAGGATTTTCATGGCAAAGATAAATAAAAAACATTAAACACCAAAAAATATGATTTATTTTTTGTATTTTTGCATCCCGATTGGGGGATACCTCCCCAATAGATACTAAAAGCCAACGTTTCGATAAATAGTATAAATAATGAAAGCTAAACATTTCTTTCTTCTTTCTGCTGTGCTGTTTGTTTCTGCGCAAGTACAGGCAGGAGACATTACCAAACATGTTAATCCTCTAATGGGAACTGCTACGCTGTGGACACCGCAGGATTTGGGCTACACCCGTACGGAGACAAAACGTGCATGGGGCGCTGAGACCTTCCCTGGTGCAGCTCTTCCCAATGCAATGGTTCAGGCCACACCAGTTACTATGTATCATTCTGGTTCGGGCTACCAGTATGAAGACCGTCAGATTTATGGTTTCGCACATACTAGCAAGGGTCATTGGAACTTACTGCATGTGCCTATACTGCCTGTTACTACAGAGGGAAAATGGCGCCCAGATAATTACTGCTCGTGGTTTAGCCATGAACAGGAATCAGCTCATCCCGGTTATTATCAGGTGTTCCTGAATCGCTATCAGGTCAATGCCGAGATGACCACTACCTTGCGCTGTGCGTACCATCGTTATACTTTCAGTGCTGGCGATGAGAAAAAACTACTTGTTGATATCACACATTCTAATGCTCATCCGCGTCGCTATAATGTTCAGATGGCCAATGAACATGCCTTTGCTGGTTATCAGGACGGTGAAGGACGTGCATATTTCTATGCTGTCACTAATTACGAGATTGAGAATGTGAAGATGCAATCAGAACATCGCAACAGCGTAGGCATCGTGTCATTCAAGGATAGTCGTGCTGAGAAGCCTTTGGAGATACGTATCGGTTTCTCTTTCGTGAGTGTCAGCAATGCCAAGGCCAACCTCGAGGCAGAACTTCTGAAAGATGGTAAGACGTTTGACGAAGTATGTGATGATGCCGATAAAACATGGGAGAACTTGTTAGGACATGTACGCGTGAGTGGCGGAACTGCGCAGCAACAGGACATGTTCTATTCCACACTCTATCGTGCTTTTCTCTGGCCCTGTCTGCGTAGCGATGCGAATGGTGAATATCGTGATGACCGTGGACAGGTGGTGCGTGGCGACTACGACTATTATACCGATCCTTCTCTATGGGATACCTATCGTAACAAGCTCATTCTTCTGGGTATGATCTCACCTAAGGTTGTTTCTGACATTATAAAATCATGTATAGACCGAGGCGAGAAACATGGCGGTTATATGCCTACGTTCTTTCATGGCGACCATGCTTCAGCTTTCGTGGCGGGCTCATGGCTTAGGGGAATTCGCGACTTCGACCTCAGTCGCGCTTATCAGTTGATGTTGAAGAATGCTACTGTTCCTGGACGTGGCGGTCGTCCTTATTTGGACGAGTATCTGGAACGCGGATGGATTTCAGAGAAGGATACTACCAATGTTCCTACTGAGGATGAATACAAAGGCTCTGTTACCAAGACTCAGGAATATGCCTACGATGATTACGCTACGGCACTCGTAGCTCGTGAGTTGAAGGATAAGAAGAACGAGAAGATGTTGCTGAAGCATGCGCAGAACTATAAAAACCTCTTCGACCCTTCTACAGGCTTCTGGCGAGGTAAAGTACTTCGCAATGGGGAAGGGCAGTGGATAGAGGACTTCCGTCCTAATTATCCCTATTATCAATATATGTATCGTGAGGCTGATGCGTGGAACTCGCTGTTCTATGCTCCCCACGATCCTCAGGGTATGATTGCTCTCTATCCTTCCCACAAAGCTGTGGAGCAAAAACTGGATTCTCTGTTCTCTACACCTTGCGGTGGTTATGAAGCATGGAACCTCACTGGATATCTTGGAACTTACTGTCATGGTAACCAACCTGGACATGGCATTCCCTACACCTATTACTTCATAAACAAGCAGGAAAAGGCTCAGCGTGTCTTGAATACGTTGATGAACAACTACTATGGTATGGGTGAAGATCATTTGGCTTATGCTGGTATGGATGATGCTGGTGAGATGTCTTCGTGGTACGCGCTCAATGCTATGGGTATATATACCTATTCGCCTGCCGATCCGGAATACATTGTTACGGTGCCTCTTTTCGATAAGGTTGAGTTCACACTTGGCACTACGGGCATGACTTTTACCATCCAGCGTGAAGGACAGGGAGAGAAGATTCGCCAGATTACAGTTGGTGGTAAAACTCTCAAAGGCTGGTTCGTGAAACATGCGGATCTGGAACAGGGAAAACAACTGGTAATCAAGGTGGAATAAATTGATATATGATATGTTTGCAAAGGTCGCTGTCTCTAAAGGATAGCGACCTTTTTTTCCGTTCTATTCATTTATTTTTCCTTATTATTATTATATATTTAGGTGAAAATATAGGAAATATTTGGCGTATTCGTAAAAATCTATTATTTTTGCACGCAATTAATTTACAAACGAAAGAAAAATAATGAAGAAGATTTGGATTGTTGTCGGTGTAGCTTTAATTACTGTATTAGCAGGTGTTGCAATAGCTTTGTTTCTTGGATTACAACAACAGAAACAACAAGTAGCAGAGATGCAGGAGCTAGCCGAACTGGATAAACAGGAGATGGAGAATGAGTATGAGCGTTTCACTCTGCAGTATAGTGAGATGATGACGCAGATTAATAATGACTCTATCATCGAACAGTTGACACAGGAACAACTGCGTACACAGCAGTTGTTGGAGGAACTGAAGAATGTGAAAGCCAGCGACGCGCGAGAGATTGCTCGTTTGAAGAAGGAACTGGCAACAGTGCGCGAGGTGCTGCGCTCATATATCCGTCAGGTGGACTCTTTGAATCAGGTGAACCAAAGTCTGATGGCAGAGAATTCCCAGATTAGAGGTCAGCTGGAGCAAACCAACTTGGAGAAGCGCGACCTTCAGCAGGAAAAACAGAATCTGACCGAGAAGGTGGCAATAGCTGCCCAACTCGACGCTACGGGCATCACGATGACCGCTCTGAACAAACGTGGTAAGGCTGAGAAGAAAATCAAGAATGCCAAGACCTTGCAGGTGGGCTTCGTAATTGCTCGTAATGTAACGGCAACGAATGGTAATCGTACCATCTACGTTCGTCTGACAAAACCTAACGGACAATCGCTCGTAGCAGGTACCTTTCCCTATGAAAACCGTCAGTTAGAGTACTCTATGAAGAAGGTCATTGAATATAATGGTGAGGAAACAAGCGTGCAGACTTATTGGAACGTGAGCGAGTTCCTGGATGAGGGCGACTATCGCGTCAGTATTTTTGCCGATGGCCATATGATTGGATCAAGGACATTTAACTTCAAATAAGAAGATATGAGAAAACGTTTAGCTTTGGGCCTTTGCCTCGTGGCGATGGGAACGGCGACTGCCAACGCACAGCAGTTGTTGAGCCTGGATAGCTGTAGGGCAATGGCTTTGCGCAACAACAAGCAGATGAACGTACAGCAACTGAAACAAGATGTGGCGGAAAACCTGCGTAAGTCGGCTCGTACGAAATATCTGCCACATGTGGCCGCAATTGGTTCTTATCAGTACACCAGTCGTGAGGTATCACTGCTTAACGACGACCAGAAGAGCACTTTCCCTAAATTGGGTACTGCTGCAGGCCAGAAGATGGAACAACTGGTGCCGGGTGCCTCGTCAGCTCCTGCCATTGCCACCTTACTGGGTGTGCTGGATGCCACAGGACAACATATCGTGGACGCATTTGAAAGCGATACACGTAATATGTTTGCTGGCTCAGTAATGCTTACACAGCCTGTGTTTATGGGTGGTAGCATCGTGGCATTGAATAAGATGGCACGCATCAACCAGACAATGGCAGAGAATACGCAAGAGGCTACACGTCAGCTTACCCTTTATGAGACGGATAGAACCTACTGGCTCGTGGTGTCGCTGAAGCATAAGCAGCGCCTGGCTGAGAGCTATCTTGAGGTTGTGAAGAAGCTGGATGCCGATGTGCAGAAAATGATAGAGGAGGGTGTGGCAACACGCAGCGATGGGTTGAGCGTTAGTGTCAAGGTGAGCGAGGCTGAGATGTCATTGCAGAAAGTGAACAATGGACTAACCTTGGCAAAAATGTTGCTTTGCCAGCAGATTGGCTTGCCTTCTGATAGTCAGATTGCACTTGTTGACGAAAGCACCGAGAGTCTTGCTGAGACGGTTCCCGCAGTGGGCGTAGAGGATGCTCAGGCTCATTCGGCTGCTATGGCCAATCGCCCTGAGTTGAAACTCCTTGAGAATGCTGTTGATCTCTCACGTCAGTCCACCAACTTGCTTAAGGCAGGTAACCTGCCTCAGGTTTTGCTTACGGGTGGATATATTGTTTCTAACCCCAATCTGCTGAATGGTTTTGAGAAGAAGTTCGGAGGCATGTGGAATGTGGGTGTGACGGTGCGTGTGCCCATATGGAACTGGGGCGATGTGTGTTATAAGGTGCGCGCTGCAAAGGGCACTACTGCTATTGCCAATCTGGAATTGGAAGAGGCTCGCGAGAAAATTGAACTACAGGTTAATCAGAGTAATTTCAAAGTAGAGGAGGCTAATAAGCGTCAAGCTATGGCTGATGCAAGTATCAAGCGTGCAGAGGAAAACTTACGCACAGCAGAGATTGGTTTCCGTGAGGGTGTCATAACTCCCACTACAGTGATGGAGGCACAAACAGCCTGGTTGCAGGCTAAGTCGCAGAAGATTGATGCCGACATCGATGTGAAGATGGTACAGGTAGACCTGCAGAAAGCAATGGGAAACCTTAGATAGTTTAGAGTTAAGAATTTAAATATAATACAATATTATGTCAGTACAAGCAACGCAACAGCATAAGAACATCCTGTATGCTATTCTAGGCTTCTCGGGTGTGGTTGTTTTGGTGGCCGTCATCGGCTTCTTTGCCCTCGGCCGTGACCCTGAATTGATTCAGGGACAGGTGGAAGTGTCGGAGTATCGTGTGTCGAGCAAGGTACCTGGACGTATTCTTGAGATTCGTGTGAAAGAAGGTGACTTCGTGAAAGCAGGAGATACCTTGGCTATTCTTGATGCTCCAGAGGTGAATGCTAAGAAACAGCAGGCACAGAGCGCAGAGGATGCAGCGTCGGCTTTGGAGCTGATGGCAAAGAATGGTGCTCGTAAGGAACAGGTACAAGGTGCTTTCCAGCTATATCAGCAGGCGAAGGCCGCTTACGAGATTGCCGAGAAGTCGTATAACCGTGTGCAGCGACTCTTCGATGAGGGCGTTGTCAGTGCACAGAAACGCGATGAGGCGCAGGCCATGTTTAAGGCTTCTGAGGCTCAGATGAAAGCAGCGCAAAGTCAGTATGAGATGGCGCAGAATGGTGCTCGTCGTGAAGAGAAGTTGGCTGCAGAGGCACAGGTGAACCGTGCTAAGGGTGCTGTGCAGGAGGTTAACTCGTATATCAACGAGACTGTTCAGATTGCTCAGATGGACGGAGAGGTGAGCAGCATTTATCCTAAGGTGGGTGAACTGGTAGGCACAGGCAGTCCTATTATGACCATCTCGATGATGAACGACATGTGGGGTACCTTCAATGTGCGTGAGGACCAGTTGGATGGCATGCAGGTAGGTACGGAATTTAATGCTTTTGTTCCTGCTTTCAACAAGACCATCAAGATGAAGGTCTATCACATGAAAGATCAGGGCTCGTATGCTGTTTGGAAGGCTACTAAGGCCAACGGACAGTATGACCTGAAGACTTTCGAGGTAAAGGCTCGTCCTGTAGAGAAAATGGAAGGACTTCGTCCTGGCATGTCGCTGATTATTAAGTAAATGAAATATCTTTCGCAGATAGCGCTACTTGTGGTGCGTGAGTTGGATATCCTGCGCAGGAACCATCTCTATGCATTCTGTATGGTGGTTTTCCCCATCTTGGTACTGGTATTCTTTACCACGCTGATGGAAGACGGACTGCCTACAGAGATGCCCGTCGGTGTAGTTGACCTGGATAATACGTCAACCACACGTTCGCTCACCCAGCGTTTGGATGCCTTCCAAATGTCGCGAGTGGTAGCCCGTTATCCCAGCGTGTCGGAGGCTCGTGAGGCTATCCAAAGAAACGAGATTTATGGCTTCCTTTATATTCCAAAGGGAACAACCGATGAACTTTTGTCTAGTCGTCAACCTAAGATCTCTTATTACTACAGCTATACTACGCTGGCAGCTGGCGCTTTGTTGATGAAGGACCTGAAGACTATTTCCACTTTGGGTTCTGCAGCTGTAGGACAGGCTACCATGCGGGCCAAGGGACTGACCGATGGTCAGATACAAACGCTGTTGCAACCCATCAGGGTTGACCTGCACCAGATTGCCAATCCGTGGACCAGTTATAATGTATATCTCACCACGATGATTGTTCCAGGCATGATCATGCTCTTCATCTTCCTCATCTCTGCCTATTCTCTGGGCACAGAGATTAAGTTCGGAACTGGAAAGGAACTCATGGAGATAGCAGGCAATAATATCCTGGTGGCTATCGTAGGAAAGTATCTAGTACAGACGTTGATATTCCTCGCCATTGTCTTTGGCTACGAGTTCTATGTATTTTATGTTTTGGGATTCCCCAATTTGGGTAGTCCGTTTATGCTGATACTATTGGGTGTCATTCAAGTTCTGGCATCTCAGGGCTTCGGAATCTTCGCCTTCGGTCTCATGCCGTCACTCCGCATGTCGCTTAGTGTCTGCTCACTGTGGGCTGTGCTCAGTTTCTCTATGGTAGGTTCAGCCTTCCCTGTGATGGGCATGGACGGACCGCTACAGACGCTGTCGTGGCTGTTCCCCTTGCGTCATTACTACATGATTTATCAGATTTGTGTCTTCAATGGCTACCCCATTATTGATGCGTGGTTCCATTTTGCAGCCTTGGTGGCTTTCCTGTTGCTGCCATGGTTCGTGATGAAGAAGATTAAAAACGCAATGCTTACGTATGTCTATATTCCATAATATGAACGAAGGGCTGCACGACATCTGTTACATCTGGTGGCGCGAGATGAAACTGATGGTCAAGGATGAAGGTGTCATCATCTTCTTCTTCATTGTGCCCATCATCTATCCGTTGCTCTATTCATGGATATATAATAATGAGACGGTACATGAAGTACCTGTCGCCATTGTTGATGATTCTCACACCTCTCTTTCGCGTCAGTTCATACGCATGTGCGATGCCTCGGCCGATGTTCGCGTGGCTTACTATGCACAAGACCTCGATGAGGCGAAATCGCTCGTAAGTCGTCAGTTGGTAAAGGGCATCTACCTTATCCCCAGCGATTTCGATGAGAAGGTGAACCGCATGGAACAGGCTACGGTGAGTGTTTATTGCGATATGGCATTGATGTTGGCATATAAGGCTATCTTCCAGACTGCACAGCTTGTTTCTATGCAGATGGGTAATGAGATTAAGACTAAATTGGGACGTCACTATACCAAACAGGAAGAGTTGATAGCCTCAAAACCGCTCGACTATGCCGATGTGCCCATTTTCAATCCTGCTGGAGGCTACGGCTCGTTTGTTCTACCTGGTGTTCTGGTGCTCATTCTCCAACAAACCTTGGTGCTGGGTATCGGACTTGCTGCAGGTACGGCGCGTGAGGAGAATCGCTATGGTCAGCTTGTTCCCATGAGTCGTCACTATCATGGTGTATCGCGTATTGTAGCAGGTAAGGCGATGGCTTACTTCATGGTCTATGCTGTCATGGGCGCATGGCTATTGGCTGGCGTTCCCCGCTTATTTCATTTCCCGCAGTTAGCATCGTGGTCTTCACTTGTCATTATAGCTCTTCCTTACATCCTTGCATGCATTTTCTTTGGCATGACCGTGTCTTGTTTGGTGCGCTATCGTGAGAATGTGATGCTGCTCATGGTGTTCATCTCCGTGCCATTACTATTCATGACGGGTGTCAGCTGGCCGCAGTCCAACATCCCCGGTGTTTGGCAGGGTATCTCGTGGCTCTTTCCCTCTACTTTTGGTGTGCGTGCCTATGTGCGTCTCAACTCCATGGGCGCTTCCCTCCACGATGTTGCCTTAGAGTATGGCATTTTGTGGATTCACGCTGGTGCCTATTTCCTCATGGCCTATCTCGTCTATTCTTATCAGATTCGCCAAGCCCAGAAGGAAATCAAAATTCAGCATGCTGCCATGAAGGAACGTGTGGAGCAACGCAAAAAGAATACGAAATAAGAATCATACGAAATATATAATAAAAGAGTTGCAAAGTTGCAACTCTTTTTATATGATCAGGATCTTTCCATCTTTACTTGCATTACTTGAAAAAAAATGGTTTAGTCTCACATATAGATTAAAGTTTTTCCCAAATAACAGACTTGTTTTCATCTCTCTGATATTATGGTATTTCAAAATTTATACGATTGTGTCTGAATTACAGACTAACAATGTGTTGTTAAGAGAAATTCTTGATGAATTAATGAAAAAGAATATCCTACAATGTACCAATTAGTGTTTCGCGGTGACAGAATTGTAGTTGTACTCTAATGTAACGAAACCTATATTTTAATGGTGGAAAAGTTTTAGTTCTATCATGCAGGAGTGATGGTTTTACAGTGAATGTAGAGTCTAGAATGGTCATTTCTAAAGTCTAGAAATGATGATTGTAGACTCTAGAAATGCGGATTGTAGAGTCTGAAAATAAATGCAAAAGCTTAACTATTGTATGGTGAAAGTTTAACTATTGTATTGGAAAAGCTTAACTTTTCTGCAGTAAAAGCTTAGCTTTTTCGTGGCAATAGCTTAACTATTCCGTAGCAAATGTAGTACTTTTAGATTAGTATCCCTTCCGAATGGTTCGGAAGATTTCTTCTGCTATGGCTTCCATACCGGCATCGTTCGGGTGCTTGATGATGAACTTGTTGTCTATGGTGTGCAGTTGGCCATCGTTGCCATAGACTTTATCTCCAATGACAGGAAGGTTGGGGGAGGTATAGAATTTGTCGATTCTGATATATGGAATATGCTCAGACGCCGCAACGCTCTTGATGGCTTTCTCTTTGTTTTTAACCGGCCAATATACGCCTGTGATGTAGATCTGGGCGGAAGCGTTGCGTGCCTTGATGTTGTCAACTAGTTCTTTAAAGGCTTTCTCGCAGGTAATACGTTCGGTTTGGTCTTCGATGTTCTCGCCTAACCGAATGATGATGAGGTCGTAGTCACTGATGTTTAAGTGCTTCTCAGATGGGTAACCAATGGAAGGCAATGCTGTCAGGTCAAGAACGTTTATGTCTAACGAGTTTTCCCATTGAGCTATGTTAACTCGGTCAATGCAGAAATCAGGATTATACTGCCTAATCTTGCTTTCCAGCCGATGAACAAAATCGTTCTCCTCGCAACTGGCAGCCATTCCCCAGGCGCCCCACCAATAACCATTGATGTCGTGAACGGTGATGCTATTGCCTAGGACAATGCCTTTCTTTAAGGAATCGTTGTTCCATTGATCCTGCTCGTCGGTGGACGAGCAGGACAATAGTAATATGATAACAATAAGACTATTCCATATGGCTTTCATCAGTTCTTATTTCATTCCAACAATCTGGGTCTTGGGCAGTTCCTTGTTACGACGGTTTACTACTGTGACAACGGCTTGTGCAAGGTTGAGGAATGCCTGACCTGTGATGGTGTCAACCTTGGTGGCAGCGGGTGCTCCGCTGTCGCCGCTCTCGCAGATGCTCTGTACCAGGGGAATCTGTGCCAAGAGGGGTACGTTCATCTCCTGTGCCAGTTGCTTGCAACCTTCTTTTCCAAAGATGTAGTATTTGTTTTCTGGTAGTTCAGCGGGCGTGAACCAAGCCATGTTCTCGATGAGTCCAAGGATGGGCACATTGACCTTCTCGTTGCGATACATGTCAATACCTTTACGTGCATCGGCAAGGGCAACCTGCTGAGGGGTAGAGACAATGACGGCGCCAGTGATGGCCAAGGTCTGAAGAAGTGTGAGGTGGATGTCGCTGGTTCCTGGAGGCGTGTCGAGGATGAAATAGTCCAGCTCGCCCCAGTCGGCATCGGCAATGAGCTGTTTCAGCGCACTGGTAGCCATGCCACCGCGCCAAAGGGTGGCGGTGTCGGGATTCACAAAGAAACCTATGGAAAGCAGTTTTACACCATACTGCTCAACGGGGACAATAAGCTGACGACCGTCTTTCTCTACGGCATAGGGACGCGCATCCTCTACGTTGAACATCTTAGGCATGGAAGGACCGAAAATATCGGTATCCAGAAGACCAACCTTATAGCCTAAACGTGCTAGCGCAATCGCCAGATTGGCAGAGACGGTCGATTTACCCACACCGCCCTTGCCTGAGCTCACAGCAATGATGTTCTTGACCTGTGGCAACAACTTTTCTACTTCAGGACGTGGCTTTGACTTGAACTCAGTCTCTATCTCTACCTCCACGTCTTGTCCACAGTGGTATTTGATAGCTGCTTCGGCAGCCTTAACAGTTGACTTGAGGAAAGGATCTGTATCACGAGGGAAAACAAGAACGATTTTCACCTTCATGCCGTTGATGGATGGCGTGTCGGCTACCATCTCGCTTTCTACCAGATTCTTTTTCGTGCCCGCATAAGTCACAGTTGCGAGCGCATCCATAATGAGTTTCGGATATAATGTCATGTGTTTTTAATATAATTTATTGTTATTCCTGATCTACAATCATGGGCATCTTCTTCCATGATTTGTCTTCGTTATAATTACTCTTGCTACCCTTGGGAACATAGACCTTGCAAGCATTGAGAATCACGCCTTTGAAGGTGCTATGGGCGATAGAAGGGGGCAGAGGACTGTTTAAAATGAGTTCGCGTAAAGACACGCATTTGGCAAAAGCATTGCCATTAATCTTCTTCAGTGCAGCCGGTAGCTCTAAGCGTGAGAGCGCGCTGCACTCGCGGAATGCGGAACTACCAATGGTGGTGCAGGCGGCAGGAATCACTGCCGTTCTTAAAGAGGCACAACGCTCGAAAGCATTGTCACCAATACTGGTGATGGAAATAGGCAAGTTGATGGTGGTCAGCGATGCGCATTCCTGGAAGGCATTGTCCTGAATGCTTTTGACAGAGATGGGCAGACGTACCACGCGTAGTGAACGACAATAGCGGAAAACGTCGCTCTCAACTTTTTCAATGAAGCCCTGAATGTAAACGCTGTCCAGCGATACGCAGTTCTCAAAGGTGTTGCTACCCATCTGTTTTACCATGCTGGGAATATATACACAGCGCAGACTAGCGCAATTCTCGAAAGCATGGTCCTGTATGCGTGTAAGGGCATCGGGAAGTTCTATCTCCTGCAAAGACTTACAGTCGAAGAATGCACGTTGGCCTATAACCTTAACCGTGGATGGAATAGTGAGTGTGGTGAGGCTGCTGCAGCCGGAGAATGTCTCGTTGCCTATGCCCTTGAGATTGCCATCAATATTAACGGAGGCGAGGCCAGTGCAATCTTGAAAGGCATTATTACCTATACGGCTGGCACTCTCTATCTTGATGTCGGTGATACCTGTGCAACCCTTAAAGGCTTCGCTGCCAATAATGGATGCTGTTGATATCTCAATGTCTTTCAGGCTGACACAGTCTTCAAAGGCATTACTGCCTATCTCTGAGATGGTCTCGGGCATCTGGATGTTTGCTAAGGCCGAGCAAAACTTAAAGGCACAGTTGCCAATCAGTGTGACGGATGAGGGGATGGTAATCTCTTGCAGGCTTGAGCAACTGGCAAAGGCGTAATTGCTTAAACGGTTGATGTTACCCAATATGTTGACGCGCTGCAGGTTCCTGCAGTTGTTGAATGCATAGACTTCCATCTGTGTAACATTGGATGGAATTTCTATCTCTGTGAACAAGACGCAACCGTCGAAGGCATGGTTCTTGATGGTGGTGAGGCTTTGCGGAAAATGTACTTCTTTTAGGGAACCACAATTGAAAAAGGCATAGTCGTTGATAATCTCCGTACCTTCAGGTATGACAACCTCCTGCAGGTTCAGACATCCGCTGAAGCAGCTGCGACTTACCTCCGCGGTGGAGTTGGGAAGAATGACTTTCTCCAACGACTTGCAGTTAAGGAACATGCCCGCAGGGAGAACGTCGGCCTTCATTCGATAACTCCCCTTGCTCTCTGTGATGGTAGCTTCGGAGAGGTCAAGCACACGGATCAGACGCTCGTTAGCCTTTTTGGGACGAACCCTATTAGTAATCAATTGGATGGTTTTTACATCGTTGCCATTCAGGGGACCGCAAATCTTCAGTTCCTCTACGGAATAACGATTACTGTCGGGCAGCAATCGAGCTAGCTGACCGATGGTGTCAGTAGTAATAGTCAGCTGCTGGGCGCTAACCCACAGCGGCATCAGTAGTAATAGGACGGTAAAAAGGCTTTTTTTCATAAGGTAAGATTTTCATTTTGCTGTTTCCAGCGAGCTTCGCTTCGACCTGTGGTAGCTGCGATAGTCGTCGAGAGGAATCTCTACGTCGGGCTCTGTCAGCTGGCCGTCGCGGGGCAACTGGAATTTTACATAGCGTATGTTTAGTCCACGTGCCAGCCACATACTCTCGTAGTAGGTCTGGATGGACAGTAGTTCCTTGTCGTCAATTTGATTGTCGTGATAGAGATCTTCTGTCTTTACGATGACAGGCAATTGGTTCTTCTCTATCATATAGCTGGTATAGGTAAACAGGAAATTTGAGTCGGTCTTCAGATGGATAATACCTCCATCGGTGAGAAAGCGACGGTAGCGCTCCATGAAATAGGTGGAGGTGAGTCGCTTGCGTGGGTTCTTCATCTGAGGATCGCTGAACGTGAGCCATATCTCCTGCACTTCGTCAGGGGCAAAGAATCGGTCAATAATCTCAATGTTAGTTCTGAGGAATGCTACGTTCTTCTGTCCTTCCTTCAAAGCTTTGGTGGCACCTGTCCACATGCGGGCCCCTTTGATATCGACGCCGATGAAATTCTTGTTTGGATATAGTTTTGCCAGCTCTACAGCGTACTCGCCTTTGCCGCAGCCTAACTCTAGTACGATGGGGTTGTCGTTGTGAAAATAATCTTCGCGCCAACGACCACGCATATCAAAGGAAACTTGTTCCGCTACCGAATAGGGGTATTGGAATACGTTCTCGTAGGTTTCCATGTCGGCAAACTTTGCCAGTTTTCCTTTACTCATAGTCTTATTTTTGGAGCAAAGGTACGAAAAATATTCGTTTTTTGCAAGTAAATGACTCCTAAAAATAGGAAGCTGATTAATAGCGACTTAATAAGTCTACAACTTTCTCGTCATTTATTTTGCATTTAAAAAGCCCAAGAGCTGATGAAACTTCGCTCTTGGGCTTGGAAATAATTAAATCATTGAAAGAATTTTCTCTGAATTATGCTTTCTTGTGCGAGAGGGTGCTGTGAAGGTGTCAATCAATGCCCAAATACCGCAACCACCGCATGTCAGTAGTTTAGCACAACCAAGGCCTACTTCGCCAAGCACGAAACGGTCAACACCGTAGCACCCGAAGAAGCTTGCCATACACATAACGAAGATTTCACCTTTGCAACTGCTAAATGCAGCTTGGGCTATACCTTCGTCTGCTTCTGCAAGGCGCTCACGAATTTGAGGAATGTACTCGGGTGAGAGCTTGTCACAGTTCATGTCAATCAGCTGATCAATTTGTTCTCTTGTCATAGTTTGAGGTTTTTAGGAGTTAATATAAATGAGATTAAATATGTAGGATATTTCTTAGGATAAACCAACCGGGTGCAATTATCATCATTGCGATCGCCATTGTGCGTCCTTCTATGATTTGCCTCCAGCGCTCTTGCTTCTTGCCGGAAAGGATGTATCTCTCGATTCCGAAGAAAAACAAATATGGTATCAGAATAATCAGAATATAGTTGTATCTGAAAGCCTCTACAATGTGTCCGTGCATAAAAGCATGAAGAAAGCGCTGCATGCCACAGCCCGGACAGTTCAGCCCTGTAACGGCATGAAACAGACATTTAGGTGCGATGGCTGTTTCCGTTGGATTGAAAAAGTATAGAAGCGACAGTATTGTCACTACCGTCGCAACTATACTTAGCTTTATGAGTGGCTTCCTCATTCAAAAAATGAGCTACATGTTTGACATAGCTTGCGTAATACTTGTTAATCCAAATATTGCAAAATATATCAAGCTAAAGACAAAGCCAATGCCCAGCAAAATGGATGCTATGAGATTCAATGTCCTTGCAGTCTTTGAAGCGTCTTGAGCCTGTAGCATGCCGGTTTCGCCCGACAGCAGGAACTTGTTGACTTCATTAGACTTTACAAGTGCAATAATAGACAATACCAAACTGATGATGCCTGAGCATGAACAGCAGAAGAAAATGGATATTACCAAGTTAATGATAGACCATGTCTTGTAGTCTTTAGGCTGTTCGGTGAACATGTTCTGAGCGTATGCCATACTCAATAAGTTAAATGATGATACTTTTAGTCAATTACAACAGTGGTCCAACCATGCTTGTCCTCGATGGTGCCATACTGAATGCCACGCAGCGTGTCGTAGAGCTTCTTAGACTGTGGGCCGGGGTTGGGACCAAAGTCGTAACGCTTGCCTGTCTCCAGGTCATCGATATAGGAAATAGGTGAGATGACAGCTGCTGTTCCACAAGCACCGGCTTCCTCGAATGTAGAGAGTTCTTCCTCGGGAATAGGACGACGCTCTACCTTCATGCCCAGATCTTCTGCCACCTGCATCAGTGAGCGGTTGGTGATAGAGGGCAGGATAGAGGTTGACTTTGGAGTGATATAGGTGTTGTCCTTGATGCCGAAGAAATTGGCGGCACCACACTCGTCAATGTATTTCTTCTCCTTTGCGTCCAGATAGAACTCGCAGGCATAACCTTTCTCGTGAGCCAGATTATTGGCGAAGAGTGATGCGGCATAGTTGCCACCAACCTTGTACTTACCAGTGCCAAGAGGCGCTGAACGGTCGTAGTCGCGAACAATCACGTAAGGATTGCTTGAGAAACCACCCTTGAAGTATGGTCCTACGGGAGTTACGAAAATCAAGAACAGATATTCTTTGGCAGGATGAACACCAACCTGTGCGCTTGTGCCAATGAGCAATGGGCGCAGATAGAGCGTGGCACCACTCTCGTATGTAGGAATCCACTCCTGATTCAGGCGGACTACTTTCTCTGCCATTTCAGTAAACAACTCTGTGGGAACTTCAGGCATCATGATACCACGGCAGGTAGACTGCAGACGCTCTGCGTTGTCTTTTACGCGGAACAGACGTACCTTGCCGTCTGGACAACGGTAAGCTTTCAGACCTTCAAAGGCTTCCTGGCCGTAGTGCAGACAGGTGGCAGCCATGTGAAGTTTCAGATATTCGTCTGATGATACTTCGATTTCTCCCCATTTACCGTTGCGATAATAGCAGCGTACATTGTAGTCCGTTGGCATATAGCCAAACGAAAGATTTTTCCAATCTAGTTCTTTCATAATTTGATTGTGACCATTAAATCCGTTTAGAATGTTAATAATGTGATGCAAAGTTAAGCAAAAATTCTGTTTGCAGCAAGTATTTCTAACTTTTTTCCAGTAATTTTTTTATTTCGCTATCAGTTTTGCTTAGTTTATCCTTGCACTGCTTGATAATCTGTTGGGCACTTTTCAACTGCTCAGCAAGTTCGTCGATGCTGAATTCGTTGTTCTCCATCTTGCGGACAATGGTCTCTAGTTTTTGTAATGATTCTTCGTAGCTCATTTTGCGATAGATATGATTGTGCCTTTTTCAAGGCGGGTTTCTATTTCGTCGTTGGCCTTTACTTGTGATGGGTCTCGTAGTAATCTTCCGTTGTGGAGCGTGATGCTATAACCACGCTTCAGCAGGAGAGTGGGGTCTAAGGCGTTTGCCTTCTGCTCGAGAATGTTCAGCTGGTGTCTTGCTTTTTCGATATTTCTTAGGACGGAAGAAGTGATACTTTGGTAATAACGGTCCAAGAGTGCTTCTTGTTTGGTTTTTACCAGCGAGAAGAGTGGGGAAATACGCTCGGAAAGTCGTTCTAGTCGTAGTTGTTCTATCTCCATCTTGTTTTGCATGAAGTGCACTATGCGCTCTTCGCAGTGTTCCAGTTGTTTCTGTGTTTTCTCAATGTTGGAGATGAGAAACTGTGCTGCTGCCGTTGGAGTTTTGACGCGTGTGTGGCTCACCATGTCCAAAATAGATTCGTCACGGTCGTGACCTATGCCCGTGATGATGGGGATGGGAAACTGTGCTACGTTCTCTGCCAATGCCAACGTGTCGAAACCAGAGAGGTCGGCTGTCGCACCTCCGCCTCGAATGATGACCACACAATCGAAAAAGGATGGGAAACCTGGGTCATTTGTGTGTTCAGAGTGGTCGGAACTTTCAGCGTAAATCTGTTCTAAGGCTGTGATAATGCTCTTCTCTACCTGCTCGCCTTGCATGATGGCAGGGAATAGACGGGTTTGGAAATTGAAAGGCGAATCGGCCAATTGGTTGACAAAATCACCATAGCCGGCTGCTGTGGCGCTGGATATAACGGCGATGTTTAAACAGAATGGTGAAAGGCTGAGTTCCTTTTGGAGGTCGAAAACACCTTCTTCGTGCAACTTACGGATGATCTCCTGGCGCTTGCGTGCCATGTCGCCCATGGTGAAATTAGGGTCGATGTCAGTGACGATCCATGAAAATCCATAGGCTTCGTGAAATTGGGCATAGACCTTTAGGCGTACTTTCAGACCAGCATGAAGCTGTTGTCCTGTGACGCGTTCGAAGTGGGGCTGAAGCATGACCCATGTGTTCTTCCAGCATTTTGCTGAGGCACGTGCAACGGGGGTGTTGGAAAATTCGTCCTTTTGTATGAGCTCCATATAGCAATGTCCCCTGCTTTCGCGACATTCTGAGAGCTCTGCGTCCACCCAGTACTCGTTGTCCATCGTGTCTTCGATGGTCTGGCGCACCAAGCTGTTGAGCTCATAGAGTGAGAGTGTGGTCATAGTCCTGTCTGATAAGCTATCCAGAAGTTTGGGATACCGTAGCCATAAACATTGGTAGGCTCCTTGTATTGGTTGCCACTACGACGCACCAGGTCAATAATCTCAAAGGCGGTCTTGTGGGGAAGAGCCTGCCAAAGACAGGCGACAAGGCCGGTGACGATAGGTGTAGAGAATGATGTTCCCATGTCGTTGATGAGTGTGCCTCGCCCAGAGATGAGGGCTGTTGGGGCTCCGATGGCCACGATGTCAGGCTTTACCCGTCCGTCTTGCGTGGGACCTAAACTAGAGAAAGCCGCGATTCTGTTATGCTTGTCGATAGCTCCCACGGTTAAGATGTCTTGTGCGTCAGCAGGAACGCCAATCTTCTTCCATGGTCCCATGCCGGAATTACCTGCCGAGTTGCATAGTACGATGCCTTTCCGTGCCAGCATAGAGGCCGTTCTTGATATGAAAGCAGTTTTGCCATCAAGATCCTGCAGACGATAATCGCCCCGGTTGTTGTCGAACTTGTAATAACCCAAGCTGGAGTTGATGATGTCTGCTCCTACGGAATCGGCAAATTCTGCAGCCATGGTCCAATAGTCTTCCTCTACAGGTTGCTCTGTGTTGGGGTCTTCGCAGCGCAGTAGCCAGTAATTGGCGTCAGGTGCTGTGCCCATGCATACTTCAGGCGCATTGGCGGCAAGCGTCGAGAATACCTTCGTTCCGTGGTCGATGCTGTGGAAACTTGTTTCCTTGTCTTTGTGAAAGCGGTAGTTCATGGCTGGTCCGACAAAGTCGTGAGTGCCAATGACACGTGTCTCTCGCAGGGCGGGAATACGATTGTAATTCTGGAAACCGCCATCGAGGATAGCTATTGTAACGCCTCTTCCTGTGAAACCCTGTTCGTGGAGCCAATGGCCAGAAAGCGTCTCTATCTGTTGTCTTGACATGCCGTATGGGTCGTTGTGGATAGAGTCCCAACGATTAAAGCTTTCATGTACATTCCAGCGGATGTCCTCTGGCTTTTCAATAGAGTCTGGCGAGATATAGACACAGCGATAAGCTTTTACGATGGGGAGCGTGCTCAGGCGACACAGTTCTGTGGTATCAGAAGAACTGACCAATACGGTGTTCTGCCATTTACTGGTGCCCAGAACGGTGGTCTCTTTCGAAGAGAACATGCGAATATAATTCTGGGGGATTGGTAAGTCGGTAGAGTCAACGGCGATACCTTGTTTGCGGCGACGGTTCAGACTCTTCCTGGAAAGGAACTTTTGTGGCTCTTTCAGGGAGTGACGCGTGGCTTTCTTGTCATTAAGAGTGTATCTGTAGATATAGAGTTTGTTGCCTGGATATTTGATTTTCCAAGCATGAGCAGTCAGTCCTGCAAATAGCAGAACCATGAAAAGGATGAGTCGTTTCATCATTGATTCTTCTTTTATGCGTACAAAAGTATAAATAAAAGTTGAAATAGCCAAACTTTTGTGATGAAAGACGTTGGGGAATCGAAAAAGTTTCGTATCTTTGCACACGTTATTATAAGGTATGGATAATAAAGCAAAAGCATTAGAACTGGGACAGAAGCCAGTGGGGGCGCTCCTCTGGCAATACGCTCTGCCTGCTATTGTGGCTATGACGGCCTCGTCGCTCTATAACATTATTGACCGTGCTTCTATTGGTCAGGTGGTGGGAGCCGATGCTATCAATGGTCTTTCGGTGACGTTCCCCTTCATGAATCTCAGTGCGGCGTTCGGAGCTGCGGTGGGTGTTGGTGCCTCTACGTGTATCAGTGTGAAGTTGGGACAGCGCGATTATGAGTCGGCCGAGCATTTGTTGGGTAACACCATCACGTTGAATCTCATCGTGGGATTCTTGTTTATGGCCATCTGTCTGTTGTTTCTTGATCCTATTCTCCGCTTCTTTGGAGCCAGCGATGTGACACTGCCTTATGCTCGTGAGTTCATGGAAATCATTTTGGCGGGCAATATTATTACCCACATGTATTTCGGAATGAACGCCTTGTTGCGCGCATGTGGAAAACCACGCCACGCTATGTATGCCACCTTGTTTACGGTGATGATGAACATTGTGTTGGTCATAGCCTTTGTATGGGTGTTCCGTTGGGGTATCCGTGGTGCGGCTTTGGCCACAATTACTTCGCAGACGCTGGCTTTCTGTTGGCAGATGTGGATATTCTCTGACCGTAAAGAACTGATTCATCTAAAGCGTGGTATTTATGGACTGAAGGCTGATTTGGTGAGGAATATCATTTCTATTGGTATATCCCCCTTCCTGATGAATGCCACTTCGTGTGTTATAGTCATCTTTATGAACCGTCAGTTCCTGTCGTATGGCGGTGATATGGCAGTGGGCGCCTATGGTATCGCCAATACATTCGGCATGTTGTTCTTCATGGTGATAATGGGTATAAACCAAGGTATGCAACCCATCGTGGGCTATAACTATGGCGCCAAGAAGTTCGACCGTATGCTGCGCTGCTTGTATTTAGCCATTCTTTCGGCTACGGCCATTATGGTAGTGGGTTGGCTGATGGCCATCCTGTTCCCGTCGGAGATGGCTCGCATCTTTACGAAAGACCCCGTTCAGATACGTTTGGCGGCCAATGGTATATTGATTAATATGCTGTTGTTCCCGCTGATTGGTTTCCAGGCTGTGACTACTAATTTCTTCCAATGCATAGGCAGGGTGAAGATCTCTATCTTCCTCTCGCTATCCAGACAGTTGACCATCCTCCTGCCACTCATCGTTATTTTCCCATTGATATGGGGATTGAACGGTCTTTGGGCAGCCTTGCCTACAAGTGACGGACTGGCAGCAATGATGGCAGCCTTCGTGCTGTGGAAGTATATGCGTGAATTTAAAGTGGGAAAGGTATGAATAACGACAAGAAGATAATTATCAACGTAGGACGTCAGATAGGTAGCGGTGGCCGCACTGTGGCTCAGTTGCTGGCAAAAGCTTTTGATGCGCGTTTCTATGATAAAGAATTGCTGGAGCTTGCTGCCAAGGAAAGCGGGTTCTCGACAGAGTATTTTGAGCAGAACGATGAGTGCAAGGGTTTCTTCCGCTCGTTATTTAATATTCGCGTGTCGCATTTGTCGGATAATACTTTCTATCAAAATGGTTTCTCGCAAGAGTCGTTGTTCAAGATACAAAGCGATGCCATCCGTAAGGCGGCCGAGGAGGACTCGTGTGTGTTCGTGGGGCGTTGTGCTGACTATGTGCTGCGCGATATGCCAGAATGCGTGAATATCTTTGTGACGGCTCCTATGGAATTCCGCATCGATCATGTGGCAGAGCGTCATCAGTGCTCTCGCGAGGAGGCTCGACATATCATTGAGAAGGGTGAGCACGAACGTGCTTCCTATTATAATTACTATACGGGCAAGCGCTGGGGCGCATCAGAAAGCTATCATCTTTGTGTGGATGCATCCGTACTAGGCATAGAGAAAACGGCTGATTACATAGCCCAGTATATCAACGCCCGATAAGTAAAGTTATGCTTTGCTTGGAGAAAAGTGGCACTTTACGACTAGAAAAGTATAGGTTTTCAACCCGAAAAGTATAGGTTTTCGAAATGAAAAGGATAGGTTTAATAAGTGATACACATAGCTATTGGGACGACAAATACTTGCACTACTTCGAACAGTGTGACGAGATTTGGCATGCTGGCGACATAGGTAATGTGGAAGTGGCGGAGCGTCTGGCTGCATTCAGGCCGTTGCGTGCGGTGTGTGGCAACTGTGATGGGGGCGATCTCAGGTTGATGTATCGCGAACTGAACCGTTTCAAGTGTGAGGATGTGGATGTGCTCATCAAGCACATCGGTGGCTATCCAGGTAACTATGATGCCTCAGTACGAAGCACGCTCTTTGCTAATCCGCCACAGTTGTTTGTGGCAGGACACTCGCATATTCTCAAGGTGAAGTATGATAAGACTTTGAATCTGCTCCATCTGAACCCAGGTGCTGCTGGCTTGCAGGGGTGGCATAAGGAACGCACGCTAATGCGTCTCACCATAGATAAAAACCAATTCAAGGACTTGGAGGTCATCACACTGGCTGACCCAAGAAAGGAACGTGGCTTATGAAGGAATGGATTTCTGAGATATTGCTCGCTACAATAACGGCGATAGTTGTCACGTTATTAAGTTATGCGCTGTTAGAGCATTCGTGGATAGAGGCATCGCAAACAGGCTTTGCTGCTTTTACAGCGATGTTTTTGATGGGTGCTTATGGTATATATAAAAGGAAAAAGAAACAAGAATAAAATATAAGACTATGAAGACAATCGTTATTACCGGTGGTGCTGGTTTCATTGGAAGCCACGTGGTGCGCTTGTTCGTGAACAAGTACCCAGAGTATCACATCATCAATCTCGACAAATTGACCTATGCGGGCAATTTGGCTAATCTGAAAGATGTGGAGGATAAGCCTAATTACGAGTTCGTGAAGATGGATATCTGTGACTTTGATGCATTCTACAAGCTGATGCAGGATAAAAAGGTGGATGGTATCATCCATCTGGCTGCAGAGAGTCATGTGGACCGTTCTATCAAGGATCCCTTCACTTTCGCAAAGACTAATGTGATGGGAACACTCTCGCTGCTTCAGGCTGCCAAACTCTATTGGGAGTCGCTGCCAGAAAAATATGAGGGTAAACGCTTCTATCACATCTCTACCGATGAGGTATATGGCGCACTTGAACTGACTCATCCGGAAGGTATAGAGCCTCCTTTCACCACAACGGCGTCAAGCGCTGAGCATCATTTGGCTTATGGCGACAAGTTCTTTCTGGAGACAACAAAGTATAATCCTCACTCACCTTATAGTGCTTCAAAGGCATCGAGTGACCACTTCGTGCGTGCTTTCCATGATACCTATGGTATGCCTGTGGTGGTAACCAATTGCTCGAACAACTATGGCCCCTATCAGTTTCCTGAGAAACTGATACCTCTGTTTATTAATAACATTCGTCATCGTAAGCCACTTCCTGTTTACGGAAAGGGTGAAAACGTGCGCGACTGGTTGTTTGTAGAGGATCATGCGCGTGCCATAGACCTGATCTTCCATAAAGGAAAAATTGCTGATACCTATAATATTGGTGGTTTTAACGAGTGGAAGAACATTGATATCATCAAGGTGGTCATCAAGACTGTTGATCGTCTGCTGGGCAGAAAGGAAGGCGAGGATATGGATCTTATTACCTTCGTTACGGATCGTGCTGGTCACGATCTGCGTTATGCCATCGATTCTTCTAAGTTACAACGAGAACTTGGATGGGAACCTTCACTCCAGTTTGAGGAAGGTATCGAGAAAACCGTTCGTTGGTATCTTGACAATCAGGAATGGTTGGATAATGTAACAAGCGGAGATTATCAGAAGTATTACGAAAAGATGTACGATAACCGATGAAAAAGATATTGCTATTAGGCTCTGGCGAACTTGGTAAGGAGTTCGTGATTGCTGCTATGCGAGCAGGACAGTATGTAATTGCTTGCGACCGTTATGACAATGCGCCTGCCATGCAAGTGGCTGACGAGCGCGAAGTGTTTAACATGCTTGATGGCGATGCGCTGGAAGCTGTCGTTAAGAAACATCAGCCTGATATCATCGTGCCAGAGATTGAAGCCATTCGTACGGAGCGGCTCTTCCAGTTTGAGGAACAGGGCATTCAGGTGGTTCCTTCTGCGCGTGCCGTAAACTTCACCATGAATCGCCGAGCTATTCGTGACTTGGCCTCCAAGGAACTTGGTCTTCGCACGGCAAAGTATTTCTATGCAAAGACGTTCGATGAGTTTAAGAAGGCTGCTGATGAAATCGGTTTCCCCTGTGTGGTAAAGCCATTGATGTCTTCATCAGGACACGGTCAGAGCTACGTACATAATGATGATGAACTGGAACTGGCTTTTAAGGAGGCAATGGAAGGTTCACGTGGCGACGTGAAGGAAGTGATTATCGAGGAGTTTATTGACTTCGATTCTGAATTTACGTTGTTGACAGTCACACAGAAAAATGGTTGGCCAACGCTGTTCTGTCCTCCCATCGGACATGTACAGAAGGCTGGTGACTATCGCGAATCGTGGCAACCATATAAGATTTCGGATGAGGCATTGAAACAGGCACAGGTGATGGCCGATAAGGTAACGAAGGCTTTGACTGGTGCTGGCATCTGGGGCGTTGAGTTCTTCCTGACTAAACAGGGTGAGGTAATCTTCTCTGAACTTTCACCGCGTCCACACGATACGGGTATGGTGACACTTGGACACACAACAAACCTCTCTGAGTTTGAGTTGCATTTCCGTGCGGTAATGGGACTCCCCATTGCGGGTATTCACCTAGAGCATGCAGGTGCATCGGCTGTGATCCTCTCTCCGAAGGAGGCTTCTACGCCTGTGGATCGCTCGTTGCTGGATTATAATCTTGAGGATGCTTTGAAGGAAGATCGTACACGCATACGTATATTTGGTAAACCTGAGGCTCATAAGGGACGTCGTATGGGTGTCGTTCTTTGTTATGGTGAGGTGGGCGATGATGTAAATGCTCTCCGTGATAAAGCAAAGCGTTTGGCAAAAACCGTTCTCGGTACTGATCCATATACTAAATTTGAACATTAAAAGATGGATAGAGCAAAGATCATAGACCTACCAAAGATTGTGGATCCGCGAGGTAATCTGACAGTAGCAGAACAGATGAAGAACATTCCGTTTGATATCGCTCGTGTCTACTGGACTTATGATGTGCCCTCTGGGGAACGCCGCGGCGGACATGCTCATCGATCGTGTGAGGAAATTATTATTGCTGTTAGTGGCTCATTTGATGTGGAGGTCTTTGATGGGAAAACGCGTCAGACGTACCATTTGAATCATCCTTATCAGGGACTTTATGTAGGGACTAATGTGTGGCGTACGTTGGAGGATTTCTCTAGCGGTGCGGTTTGCCTGGTTCTTGCATCTGAGCTGTTTGACGAAGATGAGTATATCTACGATTATGATGAATTTGTTCAAATCGTAAAGTAATGTTTGAGATAGTACGATACACACCTGCTCATCATGATGCATGGAATCGTTATGTTGATAAGTCGCGTAACGCTACATTCTTGTTCTATCGTGAATATATGGACTACCACAGCGATAGGTTTCACGACCATTCGCTGTTGTTCTTCGTTGGTAACCATCTTCATTCTGTTTTACCTGCACATGAGGTGGGGGACCTTTTCTGTTCGCATCGTGGATTGACGTATGGCGGATTGTTGATGGATGAAGATGTTACCACGGCTGATGTGCTTCATCTATTTGAAGAGCTGAATGATTATCTGCGTCAGCATGGATTTCGTAGGGTGCTCTATCGTGCAATTCCTTGGGTCTATCATCGTTTGCCATCTGAGGAGGATCTTTATGCTATATTCTGGAAATGTGGAGCTCGCTTGCAACAGCGTATGTCTGGTACGGTTATTTTTATGGATGCACACCTTCGCTGGCGCAAAGATCACCGACGTAGGCTGAAACAAGCTCAAATGGCAGGCATACGTGTGGAAAGAGATGCCAATTTGGCAGAATTCTGGCCGGTTCTAAATGATAATCTTCAGAAAAAGTTTCAGGCACAGTCTGTGCATACACTTGAAGAGATAGAACTTCTGAAGTCGCGCTTTCCTGATAAGATTATTCAGTATAATGCATATCTGGATAATCAAATCGTGGGCGGAATCACTTTCTATGTGATGGGACATGTGCTGCATGGACAATATAGCGGAACGACGGATGAGGGGAAACGTCTTGGAGCTATGGAGGCTATCTATGACCAAGTGATGTATCATGACTATCGGAATATGAGATATCTCGATTTTGGTACGTCCAACGAACAGGGAGGACTAATCCTTAACGAGGGACTCATCGCGCATAAAGAGGGATATGGTGGACGTACAGTTATGTACGATACCTATGAATGGATACTTTAATTAAAATTGGAAAATTATGGATTACGAAGAAATGAACTATCAATCATTGTCACGTGGACGTGAATGGGATTCGTCATTGGCTTTTCCTGCTTTGATGAGAAAAGTATATGGATGGATGGCAATGGCTTTGGTGATTACGGCATTGGCTGCCTATGGAGTGGCAACGAACCAGGTGGCTGCAAATGTACTATACTCAAATCCAATATTGATGTGGATAATCATTGGGGCGGAAGTGCTGCTGGTTATAAGTCTGAGCGCAGGTGTTAATAAGCTGTCTCTCCCAGTTGCGACAACGATGTTTGTGGTGTATTCGCTGTTGAATGGCGTAATGCTTTCGTCTATATTTTTTATATATAGTTTGGGAAGCATTGGGACTGTTTTCCTTATTACGGCAGCTACTTTTGGGGCAATGTCGCTCTATGGCTATCTTACTCAGAAAGATTTGACCTCGTGGGGGAAAATTCTGATGATGGCGTTGATAGGAGTGATTATTGCTACCATAGTGAATATCTTTGTTGCTAATAGTGGATTGACTCTTCTGGTGAGTTATGCTGGTGTTTTGATCTTCGTTGGTCTGACTGCTTATGACACACAACGTATCAAACAAATGTTTCTTACTGCTCCTGATGCGGGTGAGCACATGCAGAAATATGCATTACTCGGAGCATTAACTCTCTATCTGGACTTCATAAATCTGTTCCTCTATTTACTCCGCATTTTTGGAAAACGAGACTGATTCTATTATATATAATAAGGTGTAAAACTGCAGATTTGTCAATATACGAGAAAATCTGCAGTTTTTTTATGAAAAAAAGTATGGAAAAGTTTGGAGTTCTCAAAAAAGTCCGTACCTTTGCATCCGCTTTCGCCTCAAAACGAGGCCACAAGCAAAAACAAAAAGAAAGAGTTCTTTGAAAGATTTACATAGACAGAGAAGTAGTACAAGAAGCGAGAGTACTTCGGTACTCTTGGGTAACAGAAACGAACCGTCATTCTATTATTAATTAATAGGTAATATGACA
>Ga0265298_10000171_pt1 | contig 97708 bp, 74 predicted proteins | sample AusTroGonzalo_MG_3_FD_193486 | JGI IMG/M metagenome (GOLD analysis project Ga0265298, IMG submission 193486) | Bovine rumen microbial communities from tropical cattle in Woodstock, Queensland, Australia - Gonzalo_01 | ecosystem: Host-associated > Mammals > Digestive system > Stomach > Rumen ...
AGCCGCTGCCGAACCAGTAGGTAAAGGTTGTGCCGGGGCGGTAGGTGCTGTGGCCGAGAACGTGGCCTATGGCCTGTCCGACAGGCTCGTCAAAGGGCTCGAAACCGGCACGCTCGAAACCTGCCGGAAACAAGGCTCCGCAATACATCTCGCCGTTCTCACCTATGTTGCGGTCTCCAAGGTCGGCCACGGCGAGAACCTTTCCGTCGGCAAACCATCCGTCAGGATTTTCAGCGTGAACCACAATGCCGACAACAATCGGACAGGGAGCATCCAGACCGTCATAAACAATATCCACCCTGTTCAGGCGCTTGCCGCGGTCGAGGGTAATCAGGCGATGTTCCGTCACTTCTCTGCCATTCACAATGACTGCAGGGTATGTAAGCCTCACTTGAAAACGACGTGGGCCGTTCTTCAGTATCTCCGCATCTTTCCAGCACCACGGATAGACGATGCCGGAAGAATCCACCAGGGCAGCCGTACCGCATCCAAGCGTAGGGCCTACGCCATAAGAATCCATCCCGTCCCCATGGTCAAGATGGAAGGAAATCCTTTCAGGGCCGAGGGCTTTCTCGTAACGGTCGTGGAGCACCGGATATGTAACGCTTTTGGTGAAAATGTCATACCCGAAAGCCCGCTCTCCTTTGGCCTGCAAAGCCGGGCCGAACGCCCTGTAGCCGCTGTATTCATTTTCCCAGACAAGGTCGTCCTTACGGTCCGGGCGGATTTCTCCGCAGACGGTCACAGGCACCCTGCACCCCGCCAGGCACAGCAGAAACAGAACTATCGTCCCCCTTTTTACCATAACATACAAAGATAACAAAAAAGTCGGGGACACACACAAGTTGTCCTTTTAATCAACACGCAGTACCGGCAGGATCAGGTTTTCCATGACCGTATAGCCGTCCTGATTGGGATGGCATCCGTCGGAGGAATATTTCGAGGGCATGCCTTTATTTGCGTCGGCAAGGGCCGAATGATAGTCCACATACTCATAACCTTTCTCCTCGGCAAGTGCCTTGATCAGGGCATTGAGCTGAATGATAATATCTTCCGGGTGGATGGAAGAAGCCCAGTAGAAATGCGTGCTGGGCAGGACTGAGCACAAGACCACTTTGATTCCGCTTCCCGCCGCCTCAGATGCCATCCAGGCAATGTTGTCACGAATCTCTTCATTGGAGACATATACCCCGTCATTCTGCGCTATATCATTTGTGCCGCAAAGGATAACGGTCTTCTTCGGGTGCTTTTTCGTCACGCCAGCGATGAAGACGGTTTTCAGATAGGCGGACGTCTTTCCGGAGAAACCCAGACAAAGAAAATTATTCTCCTGAAAGAACGCAGGATGGCCTTTTGACTCCTTAACCCAATTGGCCGTTATAGAATCTCCGATAAAAATTGCGTCGTAAATGTGTGTCGGGACGACCTCTTGTTCATTCTTTTTATCGCAGCCCAACAAGACAAGGATGAAAATGAGCGGTAATAACTTCTTCATACAGCGAGCAGTTTATTTATCTGAACGGAAAGGGAGTGCCGGGATACCGAAACAGTTGTACAGCGAGCCCCTGCTCCAGTTGTGGAAGCAGTAACGGACCGCCACCGGAGAAGGAACATCTGGAGAGGTTACTTCAACGGAGTATCTGTCCTTGACGATTCCTGTGGCCGGATAGAAAATCCCGTCTTCACCCGCCAGGTCAAAGCCCTCGAGGTCCTGGCCAATAGGAGAAAGTCCCAACTTCCCGACCTTCATGGTCACAATCGCCTTGCCGTCTGCGAAAATGCTTTTCTTGAAAGACGGGCTCTCGGCATCTATTCCAACGGACTCCTTGTAGGACGAACTCCCGGGAACGGTCCCTTGGATGCCATAGGTCTTGGTAAGAGCCAGCAGTGCCAGGCGGTCCCCCACCTCTTTTTTCCGGCAGGGATGGATGGTGCCGTATTCGCCGATATCCACCGTTGCGGCCATGCCGCTATTTGGAATCAAGGGCAGCGTTTTTTCTTGCGCCTCATTAAATATAGGAATGGTAGTGTTCTCCGGATGCTTGGACTTCCAAGGGGCAATCTGGACAAAATAGAATGGCGCGTCCGGATTCTGGAACAGCGAGCGCATCATCTGCACATAGGCCGGTTGCAGCCGGACATACTGCTGCGGCCTCGCTCTGTTTTCTTCTCCCTGATACCAGAGTATTCCCCTGAATGTGAAGGGAACCAGCGGTGCAACCTGACCGTTAAACAAGGTACAGGGCCTTTTTTGAGGCTTTTCCGGAAGGGCCTCTCCGTCCAGGAAGGAAAGGTCGAACTCATCACCGAAGTCTTTTACTATAGTTTCCCGGTTCATCCAGGCCTCAATGGGCGTTCCGCCCCAGACCGAGATAAGCAGGCCCACAGGGACGTCAAGGATCTGCTGAACCCGCATCGCAAAGAAATACGCCACGGCGCTGGTATTCGCAACCGCTACAGGGGTGTTCTCTTTCCAGATGCCCTGGGCGGTATCCAAAGGCTCCCTTGCGGCATTTCTTTCTATTGTGCACATCCGGATCGGCGTGGATGCCTTTGCCGACAGTATGATATCCGTCGCTCCCTGTACAGGCTGGCTGCGAAAACCCTTCATAGGCATCTCCATGTTGGACTGACCGCTGCAGAACCATACTTCGCCTAGCAGGACATTCCGGATTAGAGTTTTCTCGCCGTCATCGAATGTGATGATGTATGGCCCGCCGGCTGCGGGAGTCGGGATGCGGATGAACCATTTGCCGTCCTCACCGGCCTTTACGCTGTACTTCTGGCGGGTCCAGGAAGGGCTTATCCTGACTTTCACTGCGCCTTTGTCGGTGGTTCCCCAAACCGCGACGTCGGCCTGCTGCTGGAGAACCATGTTGTCGCTGAAAAAAGAAGGCAGGCTGACCCTGGCCTGTAGGAAAGGCACGGCAAATAATAATGCAAGTATAGCCGGGATTATTCTTTTAGTCATATCAGAAACGGGTTCGTATTATCAAGGTAGCATCCTTCAGGCCGGGGGATGTGGCGTAGAGGAAGATTTTACCGGCTTCGGCAGATGAAGACTGCACGATGGCGGAAAGTTTGCCGTTGAAGGCATGCATCGAAGGGCCCTGGAAGGGCTCGATGCAGGTGGGGTCACCGTTGGCGCAAGCGCGGAAAGTACCGGGACCGGTAACGGAGAAGGTCACTTCGGATGCGGCCAGAGGGCAGAGATTACCTGCGGCGTCAACAATGCTCACGGTCACATAGGCGAGGTCTTCGCCATCGGCTTTAAGGCGACGGCCATCGTATTCAAGTTTGATACTTGCAGCAGGACCGGCAGTACGGACGTATGCCGTGTCAGCAGGATGGCCGGATGCATTCAGCGAAACGGCCATCAGTTCACCGGGCGTAAACGGGACGTCCCAACGCAGGCGATAGCGTGCCTCAACATTTTCCTCACGATCGCCCTTGGTTTTCTTCCTTGGTGATACCTTGGTTTTTACGCCCTGGCTTTTACCATTTAGGAACAACTCCGCCGATGGAGAATCAGTATATACGTATACCGGCACTTTCTGTCCATCATTCCAGTTCCAGTGCGGCAGTATATGAAGGGTATGCTCCGAAGGATTCCATACGCTGCGGAACAGGTAATACCGGTCTTTGGGAATGGACGCAAGGTCCACGATACCGAACATGGAACTGTGGTTGGGATAGTAGCCGTCCTCATAGGGCGTAGGCTCTCCCAGATAGTCAAAACCCGTCCAGACGAACTGGCCGATTGCCCAGGGATAATCCTCGTGCATTGCAAGGTCGCAATCCGGCGTGTTGGACCATTTGGTGGATTCCAGATCAAACGAAGAACACTGCTGGTCCGGGCTCAGGGTCATATCCCGTTGTTTGACGGCAGGGAGATGATAAACGCCGCGGGAGCTGAGCGTGGAGCCGCTTTCCGCACCGAGAATCAGGCGGTCGCCCACGGTTTTTCGAAGTTCTATGAATTTCCATGGATGATAGTTGACGCCGATGACATCGAACGCATCCACCCACTCTTTTTTCAGGAAGCGCTGCCACATGTGCATACCCACGGTTACCGGACGCGTGGGATCTTCACGATGACAAATCTCTGTGAGGAATTTTGCCTCCGCCAGGCCCTCTTTCGGATTGTCCTTCACGCGGCAGACCTCGTTGCCGGTACTCCAGAGAATTACGCTGGGATTGTTCCTGAAGGCGTGAATCATCCCTACAAGGTCCTTCTCTGCCCACTCGTCAAAATACTTATGGTATCCGTTTTCGCACTTGGCACCCTTCCATTCGTCGAAAGCCTCCACCATCATCATGAAGCCCATCTCGTCGCAGAGCTGCACCAGTTCCGGCGCCGGCTGATTGTGCGAAGTGCGGATGGCGTTGCAGCCCATATCCTTGAGAATTTCCAGCTGATGACGTAATGCGGGCACGCTTACGGCGGCGCCCAAAGGTCCCTGATCGTGATGCAGGCAAACGCCCTTGAACTTCGTGGGCTTTCCGTTCAGGAAGAAGCCCTTTCCGTCGATGAATTCAGCCTTGCGTATGCCGAAAGCGGTCTCTTTTTCATCGACCAGCCGGCCATCGGCATAAACGGAAGTGACTGCCTTGTAGAGGTTGGGAGCCTCTGGGCTCCAGAGGAGAGGTTTCTCAACTACGCTCGAAACGACAAACCTGTCATTTCGACCAAGCGAAGCGCGTGGAGAAATCTCTTCCGCAACAACATGGCCGTTTTTGTCAATAATAGCAGTGCGTATGACAATTTCATGTCCTTCTGCGCCCTCCAGAGAGGTTTCGACATGGACCTTGGCCTTTTCTGCCGATACTTCAGGAGTGGTGATTTTCACGCCCCAGACGGGGATATGCACCGGATCGGTGAGGATGAGATGTACGTTGCGGTACAGGCCCGCTCCGGGATACCAGCGGGAACTTGCCGGGAGGTTTTCCAGACGGACCGCAACAGTGTTTTCGCCCGGCACGACCGCCTCCCTGACATCTACCGGAACGGCGCTGTATCCGTTGGGCCAGGAGTAGAGTTCCTTCCCATTCACATAAACGGTGGCGTGGCTCATCGCACCGTCAAACAGCAGGGTTGCTTTCTTACCTTCAGGAACCGTGAACGAGGTGCGGTACCAGCCCACGCCCTCCCATGGCAGCGCCCCGGTCCTTCCCGGATTGTTCACCCAACCCTTGGAGCCGCTCCACAATTCATTTTTAGGGATAAAAGGTCCTGAGATGGCCCAGTCGTGCGGGACGCGTACCTTCTCCCACTTCCCTTCTTCGCCGCGGTGGAATTCCCAGTCACGGAGTAAGATTTCTTTGCGTGGAGACGTGGCCAGGGCAAGATGCATTATCGTAAGAGATTTCTCGACTTCGGCTGCACCTCCGCTCGAAATGACAGATACTTCTTTAATTTCTCCTGGCAAAAGATTGAAGCTGTTGTCGCTGAATCTCACGCCCGGGGCGGACAGCCAGATGTAATACGCAGGCTTATCCGTTGTCAGAGACACTATCCACCGGCCGTCACGCTGAAACACTCTGGCCGATACAGTCGCATCCGGAACATCTTTAATATCCGGGATAGGAGTAGGTTTCAAAGGAGTTTCTCCGGCAAATACACGTTTAAGGTGATAGTGCGCCGGTTTCCAGGAACCGTCGTACTCCAGGCTGGACCAGGATGAGCCTGGCCAGATGTCGTTCAACTGCCACACCAGTACGCCGTTGCACTCAGGCAATGAACGCCACCAGGAAATTGCCGTTTCCAGGCCGATGGCCTGTTCCAGTTGCGACAAATATATTAGATTTCTCGACTCCGCACTCCGTGCTCCGCTCGAAATGACAGTGGTTCTGTCATTTCGACCAAGCGAAGCGCGTGGAGAAATCCGTGGATTAAACAGGTTGTCGATCCGCTGCAGGATATTCTCCCATCCTCCCTTTTCGCGGATATGGGCCTTCTGTTCTTCCATGTCCGGCAGGAGTGCCGTAAAGGAAGAATGGCCGAATTCAGAAACGAAGCGCGGATGATACTTGTAATACTCCGACAGCGGCCGGGCATTTTTGGAAACGTCCCAAAGATGCATATCACCCTTTGAATCGTCATTCCAGCCATTTGTAGAGTAGTCTCCGGGGCCGCCGCATGGCGATGTGGGCCAATACCCGCGTTCCGGATCCAGGGCCGCCACCAAATCCCCGCGAAGATCTATAAGCTGCTTATATTCAGACAGATATAATTGGGGATTCTGTTTCCAGATCCGTTTGTTCATATTATCCATTCCCTCATTGTCGCCACACCACAAGGCGATGGAAGGATGACTCTGCAGGCGTTTTATCTGATGGCTTATCTCCGCACTCACCTCCCCCAGGAATTCGGGAGTGGCAGGATACATCCCGCAGGCAAACATGAAATCGTGCCAGACGAGCAGCCCCAGCGAGTCGCAGATTTCATAGAAGGCATCTTTCTCGAACTTGCCGCCGCCCCAGAGGCGTATCATGTTCATATTGGCATCCCGGGCCGATGCAAGAAGGTCCAGATAGCGCTCCCTGGTTTCGAGGGATGGGTCTGTTTCGCATGGAATCCAGTTTGCCCCCTTGGCAAAGATTGGCTTTCCATTCACTTTAAAGGCCAGATTCTCCCCTACCTCGACAGTGCGCAAACCTATCTTCTTCTCCAATTTATGTCCGTCCGCGCTCACGCTGACATCATAAAGGGGCTGCTTCCCCATCCCGGCAGGCCACCACAGTGCAGGATTCTTAATGACGAAACTCTGTTCGACGGTATTTGTTCCGGGAGCCAGGGTTACGGTCTTCTTTTTTATCTTCTTTCCTACTGCAAAAGCGATTTTGGTTTTACCACTTGCCGGAGAAGTTATCTCCGCCTTAAGTGTTACCGTGCACCTGCCCTCCACAGAATGGTCCTGAGTGCAACGAAGATAATCCAGCCTTGCCACATTCACCGGAATCAGTTCCACCTTGCCGGCAAAGCCAGTGTACATACACTTCGGGCCCCAGTCCCATCCGCCCTGATACTGCGGCTTCCGTATCAGGTTGAGATGCGGGACGAACCCGACACCGCTCATGGGAATCGGATAAGACAGCTCCTCATTCTTTTTCTCCGAAATGGCCTCAGCATCATGGAAAACGCCCTGGAGCACATTCTCGCCCAGCTGAAGGAAAGGTTTTACATCCCACTCCCAGCGCCTGAAATAGTTGCTGGTTGAACCCACATATTGTCCGTTAATGATGATATCACAAAAAGTATCCACGTCCTCGGCACGCAGGTACACCGCCTCCGCCGACAGCATGGAATCCGTTACCTCCAGTTTTTTGGTTATAACGACATCTCCCCCTTCCGCCAATAAGGGCATGGGAGCAAACATCAAGAATAAAACAAACTGAACAAAGCGCAAATTCATTATTATAAAGCCTACCACTTCAAACACGCAAGCGGAATAACCCTGACTCCATCCTTACGGGTATAGGCGATATTCCCTCCGGTTAACACGATGAGTAAATCGGGTTCCCGTAAGGGGGCTTGCGTCTCATTTTTATTATTTTCTACTATAAGTCTCCGGAGTTCGACCAAATGATTTGCCCCATCTTCAATTTCCTGACTACCGAGTTTACATTCGATAAGAGCATACCGACCATCTTTTAGATGAAGAACTATATCAGCTTCTAATCCATTCCGATCGTGATAATAAGATACCTTTGCGTCTTCGCTTTGAGTGTAAGCCTTGAGGTCTCGTACACATAAATTCTCAAAGAAAAAACCGAAGGTCTTCAAATCATACTGAAAACTGGCAGGAGATAAGCCTAATGCTGCTATAGCAATGGAAGGATCAACAAATTCACGTTTGGGTCCACTTCTCATAGAAGAGGCCGAACGGATTGAAGGGCACCACCCATAAATGTCATCGATGACATACAGTCTTCGCAGGACTTCCGCATAATCGTCAAATGTAGGTTCAGTCATACTGCCAAGCATGCCTTTAACATCCTCTATCATGGATGACTTTTTAGCAAAGGTGGAGATATTCCGCGCGTAAGAGCATAGAATGGCTCTGGCGATTTCCGGTTTTCGTTTTACTCCGTCAAATTGTGAAACATCTCGTTCACATGTGCTTTTAAATGAATTGTATGCTATCTTAAGCCGTGCATTGTCTGTCCTACATTTAAACGTGGCCGGCCAACCGCCACGACACACTGCATAAATGAGGTCCTCTACTGTAACGTCAGATTGTATGCCTTCAATATTGAGTTCCGGATTGGCAAAAAGCTCTGAAAGAGATATCTTTCCGTTAGATTCGCCGGATTCATAAAGACTCATCGTTGACATCTTCATGACTTCAATCCTACTGGATCCGGAATGCCTGACCAACTCGGGAGAAAAAGCCTTGGAACTGGTTAGGATAAATAATCCTACTTCATCGTTTGCATCAACGGCATTCCGAACGGCATCCCATATTACAGGGAAATCCTGCCACTCATCAATTAAGCGAGGATTATTACCCTTCAACAACATAGAAGGGCGCGACTGCGCCGTCGCCCTATAAGCCTCATAGTTGTCCGGATCCTGCAGTTTGATAACACTTGCTGCCACCTGCTGAGCAGTCGTTGTTTTGCCACATCCCTTCGGGCCTTCAATTACAACAGCACCGAATGCATCGAGATTATCCTCGAGTTGATGGTCGGCCATTCTTCTTCTATATTCCATATATGCTTGTATTTATTTACGCAAAGATATGGGATAATATCAAAACGAGCAAGTTTACTTTTGTTTTTTACACAGTTTTATTTTTGTTTTTTGCAAACTTTTATTTTGGATTGCTGCAATCGATTCAATGCCTCCAGGAAATAATAATCCGCATAGATGAGCGGGGTGTCGATTTCGCTGCCGCCGGGAAGGTTGCCAATGCCATGCTTCAGCAGGAAACCGCCGTTCTCTCCCTGTGAAGCGAGGTATTCGGGAGATGCGAGCGTGCGGATTTGCCTCTCTGCCATGCTCCGGCACGTCCCGGCCAGCTTCCTGTCCCGCGTCAATGTACTCAATTCTATGAAGGCCGAACACATGACCGCAGCGGCCGATGCATCCCTGTAGGTATCGGGGATATCAGGGGCGTCAAAGTCCCAGTAAGGTATTCCGTCTGAAGGGAGGCGGGAAAGAAGCATGCCCGCAATACCCTCCGCCTGCCGCAGGAACTCTTCCCGGCCGGTTTCGCGGTACATCATCGTATAACCATAAAGCGCCCATGCCTGCCCGCGGGCCCACGCGCTCTCGTCGGCAAACCCCTGGACAGTCACTTTGCTACGCACGACACCGGTATCGGAATCATAATCCAGCATATGATAAGTGGAATAATCCGGGCGGAAATGATTCTCCATCGTCGTCTCCGCATGCTTTACGGCAATATCGTTCAGAGAATCGCAGTGGAACAGTTTCGACGCATATTCCAACAGTTCCAGATTCATCATATTGTCGATGATGACAGGATAGGACGCGCCCTTCTCTCCAACCGCCCAACTGAGGGTGGCCCCTACGGAGGGATTGAAACGGGAAGCGAGGGCCCCGGCGCCCTGTTCGATGAGCGGAAGATACCTTGGCTCGGCCGTCAGCTTATAGCCGTTCCCGTAACTGCAATTCACCTGGAAACCCAGATCGTGACTCTGCGGGAAGGACAGCAGGGAATCGAGAGCGAAAGTCCGGCGTTCCGCCATGGACAGGACGTCAGGATCCTGCGTCAGCCGATACAACTGCCACAATGCCCCCGGGAAGAAGCCGCTGGTCCAGGACCCCACGCTGCCATCCTTGGCGCTGCCGTCGGGATTGAGTCCGCGGGGAGTCTGGTCTGGGGCCAGACGTGCGTCCAGAAGCCGATATTGCGATTTCGCCAGCCCGGTTACACGTTCGGCAATGGCCAAGATGGTTTCCTTCTCCGCCGCATCGATCCGGACAACGTAACGGCCACGCTTACCGGGCGTCTTTGCCGTCAGGCTGATCCGGTAGAGGGCGTCTCCCCAGCGGGAACTGAAACCAAGGCCGGTAAGCGGTTTCTCCTCAACACCAGCGGTGAACACGCCGGGGTCGTACTTCATCTGCACCCCTCCGGTCAGGGAGATGGTTCCGTCGGCCCGCAATTCCGGCTTTTCAGCCACCAGGAAATGAAGCATATTTGGCGCGATGGCATCCTTCAGGGAGAAGCGATGCGTTATTTTCAGCCCTCCCCTGCGGGTAAGGCGGTATTTGACGGTCCATGACTCCACCCGTCCCGAATCCGGATATGCACTGGAGATATCCGTACGGAAACTGCGGAAGGGACGGCTTGCACGACTGCCGGAAGCCCTGTACTGCCCGCCGAATACCTGCTCGCAGCCGTTGATTACGGGGAGATTGTGCCACCCGCTCTGCACGAACCAGTTTTCATAGCGACGGGGGCCGAAGGTATTCTTCTCATAAGTACCGACGCCTGCATCAATAAGCACAGGCACAGAATCATAGAAATAGATACAGGATCCGATGTCATTGTGGTTGTGACGCTCGCTGTTGTTTCCGCCCTTGGCTGCGAGGAAACTCTTTCCTTTACGGATAAAGCAAACATCGGATTCGGGATAGTTCACAAACGGCTTTGGGGAAACCTCCGGCGAAAGCATCGCCTTCATCTCACGGCACGCGGCAATAGCCTCAAGTCCCTGGTAGAACAACACCCAATCCACATCTGTTGGATCATTGCCGAAACGATGCCAGGAATTGACGGCGAAATCCATCATCAACTTGTTGCCAGAAGCTTTGCCATAACGGTATATCCAGTAGGAAATAGGCCTTCTGGACGGTGTGCCGTCGGCAAAGTTCACCTGCCAGCAATCACCGATATCGGCATTGACTATAAACTCTCCTATTATTTGCAGGAATGGATTGTCCCAAAGGGTGACGGCTCCGCCGGTTATGCGCTCAAGATTCTCGAGATAGTCCAGCAAGTGGCCGACTGATTTGTACCAGTAAGTGGTGCCTTCGTCGCAGCAGCCGTCGGATGGCAGCGACTCCAGCCATAAGTCCACAGAGCGCATGGATTTCTCCACTGCTTGGGCAAGCCTGTCTGGGTTGTCCTCCAAAAGCATATAGCACAGAAGGACATTTTGGTTGCACCAGGGGTTCCAGTTGTTGAGTTTCTTCCCTGGAACGGGCACGAATCCCATCCATCTATAGTCGTCCCTCTCCAGATAGGGATCCATTGTCTTTTCCTTTATGGCGCTTTTGAGCTTGAAGGAAAGACCGGGATTCAACCCATCCAACTGCGGACCCAGGAAATAATGAATCCAGGAAAGCATTTGGGATACGTTACCGGAATACAGCTCGATGATCTGCTCGCTACGGTCCGGCACAGGACTCTTGCTTTTCTGGTACTTCGCCAGATGGGAAACCACGGCCCACGAATATGTACTACAGTACCATTCAACGCCTGCGGCTATGTCTTTCAGATAACGCCCCTTCCCTCCCGCGAGCTCAGCTATGAAAAGGTTCCTCAGAGCTCTCGCGTTGGCAAAATACTTATCTTCCATTGGATGACGGTCATCGTAACGGTCATAAGCCAGATAGTCATCTTCTGTGATGTTTTGCCACTCGTATCCGATAAATTCTATTCCATCGTCTGACAAATCGTCCTGATATTCCCCAAGGAAAGCCGCCCAACCGTCCCTGTCTTCATAAGGCGGATATTGCACCCATCCCTGGCTGAGCACCAGGGATGAGGCGATATCTACGTTTTGTGCGGCCTTCTGCAGAATGCTGCTCGGCTCATTCGCACTTGCCGCGAGCATTTCTGCAAACAGGATACCCGCAACCAATAAAGGTTTAAGCATTAGATGGTTTCTTCGTTTTCTACTGAAAAAATCTCGGTCCTGTGATTTGAGTCAAATGAGACACAAATCACTTTTCGCTCAACCAGACCTGTAATGTTGGCTGATGGCGATTTGTATTTTTTCTTTATACCCATTTTATCAAATCAGTTCTTCGTCTTCAATATTAAACATTTCAGTGTTGTTAACACTGTCGAATGAGCCACAAACTATATTGCCCATATTCAAGACCGTATAATTACAGTCAGGTTCTACGTACTTTTTCATAATCAAATAATTATGCAATAATGGCAATAATGGGATAATGGTCCGACAAGAATTTCTCGCCGTTGGAGGTATATCCGCCGTAATCGTGAACGGACTGTGTGAGTGTAAGATAATACAACGTTTTTACTGATTTGCTCACCCAGATGTGATCCACCTTGTTGCGGTCCTTGCTGCTGTCGCCGAAAGCATTATACGTGTAAAGGTCACGATTCGCCGTACTGAGGACGGAAGTGGCCGAATAGCGGGTGTTGTACATCTTGGTCTTGATGCTGCCGAAAGCGTCGTCATTGCTATAAACGGTGTTGAAATCGCCCATCAGAATGACCGGATAGTTATTAGTATTCAGTGCGGCGATACGGCTTTCGAGCAGATTCATTGCATTAACTTGACCATCCGAAGTAAGCGGAAGGTGAGCATTCACGAAAAAATAGTTCTTCTTGCTGTTTTTGTTGTAAATATTGGCATATGTAACAGACCTGACATATCCGTCCCAGCTGTCACCGGCAGTGCTGTAATTGTCGCGAAGCCAGAAACAGCCTGTCCCAGTAACGGTGAGAATGGAACTGTCATAAAGAAACGGAGTATGGCAATCGTCAGTGCCTGCACGGTAACCCGTGTAAGCACTGAGATTGTCTTTCAGATAGTCCCAGGGATGATCTTCCGTCATATGATCCCAGACATCAAGGTCCTTCACTTCCTGAAAGCCGATGATGGCAGGGTGCTCGCCGTTAATCATGGCGACGATGGCCCCTTTGCGGTCACTCCAATGGCTACCTTCCCGGATATTGAGACAAGCCACCTGGGTGTCCGGGCACATAACGTAAATAGTTGTTGTACCCGAATTGGCATCTTGACCACATTTGTACGTCTCAATATTAGCAGACGTAATTGCCGTCTGCGAGAGACCCCCCTTTTCAATGGTCCCTGTCGCCTGAATAGGATTGTCGCTTTCGCCAAAGACTATGGTCTTGCTGCTTCCATAAACTCTACCTACGACAACACCGACACGCACCTGATAGACAGAGGATATTGATCCACTGAAGACGCAAGGATCACCATCCCTGTTAGTCATGCTGGGATAACTGCCTGAATTGGCTCCAGACCATCGTCCCATAAGTCCGCCGATGGCATAGTACCAATCTTTTCCTGCTGAGCCCCAGTCGCTGTCGGCAAAAATGGTAGCGGCACAGGTGCATCCCTTAATGGTGTAGTTTTGAGCACTTCCGGCCACATAACCGACAAGACCGCCGACATCACCCTTGCGGCCGTTAACCGAGATGGAACAATCGGCGGTGACATTGTTCTTAATCTGCTTACCGCTCCATCCGAAGATGCCGCCGACAGCCATCGTGCCTTTACCGGTAACGGTAATGTCACCTTGCATCTTGCAATAATAGGCGTAACTACCGGTATTGTATCCAGGATAAGCGCAGATGCCACCAACTGCAGCACGCCACTTGTCATCGGCATCATACAAGCCGTAGTACTCCACTTCAATGTTACCGGAGTTTGTGCACGAAGACATACCCAAAACATCCCAGCCCATGCCGGAGATGCCGCCGACTGCGGGCAAATAATTCTTCTTCTTCATTTCACTTTCAGAGGGTTCACCTGTGACAAGCGATTCTACCTTAATGAGAGCGTAGTTTTTGCATTTGTTGAAATCAGCCTGACCCATACCCAAAATACCGGCAACACAAACAGGTCCGAGACTGCCGGTGTCTGCAGCAAGTCCTGTGATATCCGTATGCTTGAGATGAATAGTGCCTGCTTCCTCGTTGTTGCACTGATCAAATGTAGCCTTGTAGGTCCCATTATATGTTGAAACACCGGCGATACCTGCCAGATTAATTCCCTTTGAATTACCGTCACCGCCATAGGTGAAACTAACATTGGGATCACCATAAACGGCAAGCAAGGTAACAGGGCCGCGGTTGACGCAGGATGAGATAGTTGAGTTGGCACTGGAGTTGTCAATAAGGCCTATCAGACCGCCAAGGGCAACCTGCTTGTGATTGTATCCCGTGGCGTCGTATTTGATTTCTCCACTATTGGTACAACTCGTAAATGTAGACCCGCTGGCTACTGCTACGAGACCACCAAGAATAATCTGTTCGGTTTCATTTGCTGTAGCAGTTAATGTAACATCGGCTTTGTTTCGCACGGAAGTGTAAGTGCCGCCATTGTCCATCCCCACCAGCGGAGCGAACTCCTTGCTACCAGCAGCAAAGATGCAGCTTGCGTCAATGACGAGGTTCTGGATAGTTCCGGCATTGGTTGCGAACATCGGCACACTCGAAGTAAGGTTCTTTATAGAGTGGTCGCCACCATCGAGCGTTCCGCCGAAACCGGAGGCGCTGGTAATGGTATATCCAGACATGTCAAGGTCGGCCGAAATCGTGTACGAACCATCATCAGAAGAGGATGTCCCTGCTAAGAAAGCCGCGAATTCACGGGGCGAGTCGATGCTGGTGTCATAACCAGTGTTCTCCGTCCAATTAGCGCTTGCAAGATCAATATTGAGAGGTTTCAACCCTGCGCGGCTGTATGTGCGGGATTTGTCAGAGACATAAGTGTAGTCGGCCCTGTTAGTGCGAATCTTGAAACTGCCGCTATAGGATCCAGGAGCGACAACCAGATAGAACACGCCGCCATTTGATGAACTTGAGCCGACAGTAATAGGGCTGGCCCCGTTTCCAGAAACTACAACATCCGTTTCGGTGTAGCCACTGATAGCCGCAGGAGAAATTTCGTTAACGGTGGTGAGGTCATACGTAAAAGTACCCGCACAGGCTGCACCAGCCTGGAAAGTAACATTCTCGATGGTCTCGCCCTGGAAAGCAGAATCGCTGGAGTATATGTTCAGTTTGACGATTGAGCCCAGGTTGAGGAAACATATTGTTCCTACTTCCTGATTGGTGTATTTTGGCACATCACCCGTCAGTTCGAACGGAAGCGCAACCATAGGCATTGCATCCGCACTGCCCGAAACCTGGTTACGAGGGATTTCAAGGGTAACAGCATCAGCTTCCTTGGAGTTGTTCCGGGAATTGTGGGGATAATAGGCATAGACCATATCGCCGGCCGAAAGAGCCACTGAACTGCGGATAGTAATGTGCGGGGTACCGCTGCCATCAATGGTTACTGGCGTAGATTTGTTCAATGATGTCAGAGCATAAGAAGCCACCAGATCTTCAGCATTCCAGGATATATGGTCGGAAGCGAAATCAGTTTTGGTTTCTTGAGAAGACAGAGAAAAGACATAGGAGAACTCTCCCTCAGTTTGCTCAGTCGGAGGAGTGTATTCGTCCTTCGGCTCGACAGGCTCTTCCTTCTGGGTACAGGCTACGAAACCTGCAGCAAGGAGAAAACAAACAAAAAATTTAAATTTTGATTTCATAAAAATATGATTTTGATGTTATTTAATTGCATACAACATACATTGTCGTGGTGGCTTCACTCGCGCCATACTTATATGTGTCAAGGTTTTCCGCACTGATGGCCACTTCCTCCACGTCTTTCCAGGAGATGGTGCCGGAAACCTGAATGGGCTTATCGCTTTCACCGAAAACTACTTTTTTCCCGCTGCCCCTGACCATACCGACAACGACACCTGCCCTGGGTCCTTGATATACGGATGAAATGGAACCACTGAATATGCAGGGATCGCCGTCGCGGCTGGTCATACTGGCATTGCTGCCCTCGCCATTGGCGCCACCCCATCGGCCCATAAGACCGCCGATGCAATAGTACCAATCCTTTCCGGAGGAGCCCCATTCACTGTCGGCAAAAATAGTTGCGGCGCAAGTACAACCCTTTACAGTGTAGTTCGCAGCACCGCCGGCGACATAACCGACAAGACCGCCGACATCACCTTTTCGGCCATTCACGGTTATATGGCAGTTTTCGGTAACGGTATTCTTGATTTGCTTTCCAAATAAGCCAAAAATACCACCTACAGCCATCGTCCCGTGTCCGCTTACCGTGATGTTTCCGTTTGTTTTACAATAATAGGCAAAGGTGCCCGTACTGCCGTATGCGCCCTGTCCGCAAATACCACCCACAGAAGCACGCCACCTGTCGTCATTATCATACAAACCATCGTATTCCACCTCGATATTGCCGGAATTATTGCAGGATTCTATCTCCAGATTATCCCAAGGCATACCGGCAATACCACCAACGTGGAGCAGATAGTTTTTCTTCTTCATTACAGATTCTGCAGGATCTCCTTCCGCAACCGCACGCGCCTGGATGAGACCCAGATTCCGGCATTTGTTGAACTTTCCCTGGCCGAATCCAAGAATGCCGGCTACTCCTACTGGACCGGTAGAGCCGGAAGTCAGGGCCGGCAACGGGCTTATATCGGAGTGATTGAACGAAATGATTGCGGACGCGTCGTTAATGCACTGTTCAAACGTTGACGTATTCTCTTCGCTCCAACTTGTCGTCCCGACGATACCGCCTAAGTTCACCCCGATGGCATTACCGTTACCGGTGGATGAGAACTCATTGACCGGATCCCCGTACTTCGCATTCAAGCTGATTTTGCCGCTGTTGACACAGGCATAGAAGGTACAGGGGCCTTCCAGATGGTTAACCAGACCTACAATGCCGCCCAGCGTGGCGTTTTTATGAACGCAGCCCGGAGCCTCGAACGAAACCAGTCCCTCATTGGAGCAGTTCTCGAAACGGGCGCCCTGGGCCCGGCCTGCAATGCCGCCTAAAATGATTTCGACATCCACATCGGCCGTGGCGTTATATGTTACCGAGGCCTTGTTTACGACATTCTTGTAGGCTCCGCCGACGCTATGGCCGACGAGAGAACCGAACTCATTGTTTTCTGCCGTGAATACGCAACTCTCGTCCAGGACAACATCCTTTATGGTGCCGGAATTCTGTGCAAACAGAGGCACGGAGGATTTCAAGTTCTTGATTGCATATCCCTGACCCTCAAGGGTACCGGCGAAGCCGCTTGCGGATGTAATAGTTATGCCCTGCATGTCAATATCTTTGACAATGGCTGCGACATCACTTGTCTCAACACTGATGGAGGAGAGCCAGGCCGCCAGTTGCTCCCCAGTGGAGATTAACATGGAGGGAGCCTGAGATGTTGCAGCCGTAACAATTTCGGAATAGGACATACTGTAACCCTCCGCGATTGCGCCAACGCGGATGTCATATGAAACACCGCTCTCCACGTTATCAATCTTAAATGCGATTTCTTCTCCGTTATAATCCACGATCCAATCGGAAGCCACAGATACTTTGTGTTCCACACTGTAGGAAGTTGCGCCTTCTATCGCGTCCCAATCCACATCAATGAATGATATGCCGGCATTCACGCGTGCAACCGGTTTCGGAAGGAATCTGAGAACATCTGCAGAAACCAACTCGGACCATTCGCTTTCAACATCACCGTTGGCAGCTTTTACCCGGAAAAAATATTTGTTTCCGAATTCCAGTCCAACAACCTCAAAAGGGCTATAAGTCGGTGCACCCGCAACATGGAATTCAGTCTCCTGTTCATTCCTATATTCGACCTTGTAAGAAGTAGCATTGACTACCGGAGACCATTTCAAGATGACGTTCTCCCCGTTAAATTCTGCCTCCACGACAGGGGCGGTCAATTTGATTTTAGGAACTTCGGGTTTCTCGTTCTTTTTACAGCCTATGAGAAGCGGTAAAAGGATGAGAGCACCTGCAACAATTTTAAAAAATGTTTTTTTATTCATAATATCCAGGGTTTTGTTCAAGATTCTTGTTCATAGTGATATCCTCCGAGGAAATCGGGTCGAGGTACATCCGGTCATTCCAGACGCGTCCGGACAGATCGTCGCGAAGCATCAGGCCGCCGGGGACTGAAACGAATTTCAACGGAGCACTAACTGACACGGCAATGCTTTCATACTCTTTGGGAGGATTGGGCATCTTTGGATCCGGGAAATAAACGTCGGGCGTGCCGTCTCCGTTCATATCCAACGGGGTGTCGTATCCGGGAATGCAAATGCCTGTCCATGGTAGATTGGCCCAAAGATTACCGCATGCCCAACGCTTCAGATCCTTCAGACGAAATCCCTCCAGACAGAGTTCTACGGTGCGTTCCCGGCGGATTTCCAGAATAACAGGATCCGTTATGTCCGGATAGAAAGTGTTTTTTAGATAGTTGTCTATGGTTGTCGGCTTGGAGTCCAGGTCGCCACCAGTGATGCCTGCCCTGCGACGAAGTGCACCGACAGTGCTCTTCCATTCTTCATCGGTTAACTTCCCGAGCTCGGCCTTGGCCTCGGCATAGTTTAGAAGGACCTCGGCATAACGCATGAGAGGGATGTCATTGCCGTTAGCGCCATATGCATCTGCGACATCGTCGTCTACCGTGAACTTAATAATATGGTAGCCAGTCAGCGAATAGCCGTAATCCGCCGTTGCCCGGACCAGGCTTCCATCAGCAGTCTTTCGCTCATAGTCTATGGAACGGATCGTCTGGCCAAGACGCTGGTCACGACCGGTCATTTCTTCAGGGAATGTCTTATATTTACCATCCGGCTTGGTTTCGGAATAATAGGAGCCATCCAAATTGAGATATGTATTGATGAAAGGACGAGCCAGGGAGGCGCGTACATTCTGTTTATTATAGTAATAGTTGGCGTGACCCACAGAAAGAGGATTGTCCTGCTCAACGGCCAGCATGACTTCGTCCGTAGGAACCGCATCGCTGGAGAAGAGATCCCGGTATGAGCCTTTGCCCTTGCCATATACGCCTCCGGTGTGGATGGAAAATTTGCCGCTTTCCATCACGTCTTTGGCGGCCTCGGCAGCGGCCGCAAAAAGTTCATCGGAACTGATGCTGCAACCAGAAACATAGGCAGTACCTGCATGGTACTTTCGCCAGGAGGCCTCATATAGGCAAACGCGGGATTTAAGCAGAAGAGCACACCACTTGTTGACAAAACTTGCTTTGCTTGACGAGGAATTATCCGCCTTTATATGCTCGAAAGCATAATCGCAGTCTTCCATGATATGGGTGACAATGACATCACGAGTATCCCTCGGAGCAGTGAGCTCAGGATCTCCCGGGTTAAGGACATGGTCTATCCACGGAACGCCACCATACCAATAGAGCTTTTCGAAATACAGCCAGGCACGGAAGAAGCGGGCGATTCCGTTGTAATTGTTTCGGACATCTTCCGGAACTGAATCGTAATTATTGTGATCCAGAAAATAATTGACGCTGCGAATATTACCCCATCCCCACTTGCCTTGTGTGTCAGGAATCAAGGCCCCAAGCTCATAATCATCGAGCTCGGTCTTAGCCATATAATCACACGCCAACCCGTCCTGATGGTGGACAGCCGTTCCGTTGGGGAAGAAACCGTAGAAAGAATTGCTGAACAACTTCAAGCCGGTCTCGGAGCCAAAAACAAGGGCCGCGTCAGCTGAAGATTTCTGGTTCTCCGTAAGATCACAGGCAGACAGCAATGCTATGCCGGCGGAGAGTAAAACGATTTTTTTGATTAATCTCTTTTCCATAGTGCTCCCTCCTTAAAATGTCATGTTGATACCGAAACTGTAGGACTTCAGGACAGGATAGCATCCACCTGTACCTGCGGTCGTATCGTGGTTTTCCGGATCCTGACCAAGAGCAAGTACGTCAACCGTGCCCTTGATGTACTTGTACATAGGCGACCAGTCCCAGAGATTCTCCCCGGAGAAGAATATGCCGACTCTCGAAAGATGCAGCGGTTTTATCCATTTATCCGGAAGATTGTATCCAAACTGGATATTCTTCAGGCGGATATAAGAGACGTCCAGCATATAACGGGTGTTACCGCGCCGGCTCGTTCCAGCAAGTGGATTGGCACCCGAAGAATAACGTGGCAGCCAGGCATCGCGGTTCTCCTCGGTCCAGTAGTTGCCGAGGACCCATTTGGGAATCTGGTTATAAGCACGGTTGTACTGTCCCCAGATCATTCCGCTGTCGCCTTCCGTGATGAAATCCTGCTTACCCACTCCCTGGAAGAAGACAGAAGCATAGAAGTTGTTCCAGTCGGCACTAAGGGTAAAACTATAGATGTACCTGGGCTCGGAATTACCAATAATCTTTCGGTCTCCGGGATTGGAAAGTGTCTGGTCTCCCCTATCGATGTAACCATTGCCATCCAAGTCCTCGATCTTTGGATCGCCGGGGTGAATTGAATAGTCCTTTGAGAATTGGTTGATGATGTCGTAACGCTCGGCACCGGCCGCCCTGGCCACGGCTTCTGCTGCGTCTATTTCAGCCTGATCCTGCCAGAGACCGTTGCAGACAAACCCCCAGAGTTCGCCTATCACCATTCCGGGATAGTATTGCGGGATATTGCGGCCGCCAATGTATCCGGTGTCGTTATTATATTCGTCTATTTTGGAGACGTAGTCCGCCAGCGTGCCCTTGATGCTGTATCCGAAAGGTTTGCCGGCCAGTTTTAAGCTGTTTTTCCACAAAACGGTTAATTCACAGCCACGCGTCGTAAGGGATGCGTAGTTGCCCTCAGGGGCTTCCGCACCATAAACCGCCTGGATGCTGGGGCCGGCCGTAAACATATCCTGCGTCTTTCGGGTGTACCAGTCGGCGTTGATAGTCAGGCGGTCTTCAAAGAAGCCCAGATCCAAGCCAGCATCGTATGTCTGTGATTTTTCCCATGTGAGGTTGTCCGGAATAGGATCCGGGACTGAAGTCTGACGGTATATGGTACCATTCAACAGGCGGCTACTACCAAAGCCGAAGGTTTCGTCGTAGTAGTATTCGCTCACATTACTGTTACCCAGAGAGCCATAGGAGAAACGCAGCTTGGCGTTGGAGAGATATTTTTTCCCTATTGGCTTAATCCAGGGCTCTTCGGTGATTCTCCAGCCCGCTGATAACGAAGGGAAAAAGGCCCAGCGTTCATTGGAGGGGAATTTGGAAGAGCCGTCGTAACGGCCGTTGAATTGAAGGAGATAACGGTCGTCATAGCTGTAGTTAATCCTGGAAAAGATGCCTATAGAGCGCCATTTTTTCCAGGTCCCGGTTATTCTTTTGTCATCCGTGCCGAAGGTCAGGTTGATATTCTCTACCGTTTCAGAAAGAAGATCAGTATTCTGTACGTGTATCTTGTCGCTGGAACGCTGTTCGTAGTTGTAACCGAGCATTGCCTTGAAATAATGCTTCTTAATGGTCCTCGTGTAATCCGCATAGGCATTGGCCGAGATATATTTTATTATATTCCGGTCATCTGTAAAGGATGAAACAATGCCCGATTTGGTTTCCATGACGCCGGGCCTGGGGGAATACTCATCCGGATACTTTCTGGTATAGCCGTTGGAGTTGGTCAACTTGTAGGTGGCATCAGCATTGACGGTTAATGTATTGTCGAGGAATGACGTACTGATGCCGACGGTATTCTTGACATCGTCGTTTTCATAGACATTGGTACTGGCGCCATAGAGGAAACCTCCAACAGAGTTAGCTGCAGCCTGCGTCATCGTACCGTCCGGATTATAGAAAGGCATACATACAGGAGCCTGGGAATTAATGTTGGCCCAGATGTTACCGGCCGATCCGCTGGAGACTATGGGGTTATTATACTTGCGGTGCCCCTGTTCAAAATTGTTGCTGATCTTAAGCCATGGGAAGGGCTTATAACCAATCTTCACACGGAAGTTCTCTGTGAGGCATTTATCGGAATTGGTATCGGAATTATACAGTCCCGAGTAATGATAGACACGGCCTGAAACATAATAGTCGAATTGCTTGTCTGAACCTGACAGGGAGAAATTGTGCGTCTGGCCAAAGGAATTGTCTTTATAAAGGATTCCAAACCAATCGGTGCCTTCAGGGAAGTATGCATAATTGCCTGCATCAACTCTCCATGAACCATCACTTACGACGGTCCCGGTGTTGCCGGTATCGTGGCGCAAGCGGTATTCGTTGAGCCATGCAAGAGAAAACGGCATTATGAGGTTCATGTGTGTAGGAAGGCTTCCATTGTAATTGAACCAGCCTTCGCACATCATCGTCGCCCACAGGAGGCCATCAGTGACGTAATCGGGCTTCACCACCGGAGAGGAGAAAGTGAAGTTGTTGGAATACGTGATGACCGGCCGGCCCTTCTGCGCACTCTTTGTAGTAATGAGCACCACTCCATAAGGAGCCCGGGAGCCATAGATAGCGGCAGATGCTGCATCTTTAAGGACGGAAACGGAAGCGATATCGTCCGGATTAAGCATCGACGGGTCACCCTCAACTCCATCCACCAGTATGAGGGCGCTGCCGCCCTGGCCGATGGAGGTAACGCCGCGGATGTTGAAATCGGCCGTGCGGATTGGCTTACCGTCGGCGAGGGATATATTCAGGTTAGGAACGGCACCTTCCAGCATCTGAGTCACGTTTGCATTTGGACGGGCGTTAAAGACATCCCCGCCAATCTGGTCAACGGCTCCGGTGAGGTCGACTTTACGCTGTGTACCGTATCCGACAACGACCGTCTCTTCCAGCATAAGCGCATCTTCTTTGAGTGTCACGTTTATCACAGAGAGAGTACCGATTTCAATCGTCTTTGTAACAAATCCGATGCAGGAGAATTCCAGCGTCTTACCTGATGAAACATTAATGGAATAGTTGCCATCAAGGTCGGTAGCCGTGCCATTAGAAGTGCCGGAGACCATGACGACAACCCCCGGAAGCGAGGCGCCGCCAGCATCTTTCACTGTCCCCTTTATGACTCTGCTGCCCTGACCGAACGACGCGATGGGCAAGAGTGCGAACAAGATTATGATTATTTTCCGGAGCATACTTAGCGCAATTAGAATTCGATAATAGAATAGACCGGGAAGTGGTCGGATACGTATTTATGGCCATCGTACCATTGGGTGACCGTCTTGTATTCCGAGCATTTTATAGTGTTGGTTATCCAGATATGGTCGCACTGATAAGCTTTGGCCTCATTGCCCCAGGCATTGTAGGTCTTCACATCATCCGTAATCGGAGCAACCTCCCGGGTGCAGACCATCGACTCACGGATGCCCTCGAAGACAGAATCCGTGGCATGAGTGTTGAAATCCGCCATCATAACGATAGGAAGGTTTTCCTGATTGAGCGTCTTCATCCTTTTGCTGATTAGCGTCATTGCACTTTTACGTGACGCCGTAGTCAGGCCAAAGTGTGTGTTAATATAAAAGAATTCCTGCCCGGTGGAGATGACCTTCATAACGGCCCAGTGGACGTAGCGGACATATCCGTCCCAACTTGTAGACGATTTTTCTGGGGTGTCGGAAAGCCAGAAGACTCCTTCCGAGAGCACCTCGAGCTCGTCAGGGCGGTACATAAATGCATTCATCGGGTCATCGACCGGGGCCCCCACGTACCCGTAGCGGGCGAGCGTCCCGGACATGTATTTCCACTCGGTCGCAACAAGCTCCTGAAAACCCACGATGGACGGCTGCTGGTCGATGATCATGTCACGGCAGGCGCCAGCTCGCATTCCCCAGTTGTTGAATGCGTCGTCTTCGGTTGTCGTACCCCTGATATTGAAGGTCATCACTTTCAATTGCCCCGGACCCAGATTCGGATGATTGTTCACAGGCTCCTCCTTCCCACATGAAGCAAAAGCAAGCAGGAGCATAGGGAACAGCAAGAAAAGATTTTTACGCATAATTATTTAGAATGCCAATTTCACACTGATAGGATAATGATCTGATATCAATTCATGCCCTCCATAAGGCGTGGTGTCCGTACGGTATTCCAGGCATTTGATGTCCGGAGTAATCCAGATGAAATCGATGATGCGCTCCTTGTTTTTGTTGCCCCAGGCGTTGTAGGTGGGGATATCGTCGGTAACGGGGGCGACATCATGCGAGTTGAGCATAACCGGCTTAAGGCTGTCGAAGGCCTTGCTGGAAATATCGGTATTGAGGTCTCCGCTGAAAATCAGGGGCAGACCTTCCGGATTAATCTCCCGCATCTTGCCGACAATCATGTCGATGCCTTCTTTCTGTGACCGCCAGGTGAGGCCGAGGTGCGTATTGAAGTAGAAGAAACGCTTTCCTGTCCTGTTGACCTTGAAAAGACCCCAGGTGAGGGAACGGTTGTATTTTTCGTCGAATGATTTCGAAGGGACGCCGGGCGTTTCGGACACCCAGAAAGTGCCATTGTCAAGGAGAGTGAGAACGGATCGCTTGTAGAGGAAACCGGAAGTTTCACCCTTGTCCGCACCGTTGTCGCGGCCGATGCCGACGCTGCCGTAATCTGATGCAAGGCTTTCACGGAAAAATGACCACTGGCCCTTGAACTGCGCCTCCTGAAAACCGACCAGATCGGGCTGCCTGTTCTTGAGCATTTCCAGGCAGGCTTCCTTACGGTTGGTCCAACTGTCGGACTCATTCACCTCCCTGGCGTGGGACTGCCGCACGTTGAAACTCATCACCGTCAGACGGGGACTGCAGGAACACAGCAGAAGCAGTGCTGAAAACGAAATAATTATGCCGGAGCGCAGAGTCATGAATTCCGTGTTACCTATAGTGGTTTTAACAAAAGCAAAGGTAGGGATTCAATAAGTCAAAGTATAATAATATAAGGTAAATCAATATTAAATTCAGATAATAACAAAATTAAACGCTATTAATTTCAAACAAAATATTAAATTTGCAAAAAAGTGCGTATGTATTTGATTTGTCTAATATTAGCGGCAGTGCTGGGGAATTCCCTTTTCTTCAAGGCGTTGCCTTTGGAAGATACGGGGCTGAATATCGCAACGGTCTGTCAGGACAGCCTCGGCAATATGTGGTATGGCGGCATAGACGGTCTTACCAGATACGACGGCAAACGCTATACCCACTTCAAAAACAGTTCTACATCAGATCTTTACGCCCCCGACAGCCACATATACATGTTGTTCTGCGACGAAAAAGGCATTGTTTGGGCATCCCACATCAACGGACTGTCGGCCTATGATCCGGCGACAGATTCTTTTGTCAACCATCCCGGTCCGGGTGGCTCGATAAGCCGTTTCGTACAGGTATCTTCCCGGCGGTTCCTGCTGATAATCGACAAACGGCTTTGGGTGTTCGACAAGGAATCCGGCCGCTTTTCGCGTGAGGGAATCAACGCTGAGCTGCTTGGCATGGAAGCGAGTTCACTTTACTCCAACTCCGGGACAATCTATATCGGCACATCGAACGGTGCGCTGTATGCAATGTCTGACAGCATGTCTGATGCAAGGATGCTGCTTTCCCCTGACGGAAACAGGATTAACTGCATCCTTCAGGACGACGTGCAGCATCTCTGGCTGGGCACAGAGGGCGACGGCTTGTGGGAGGTTGACCTGAACGGTATTACGCACTGCCGTTTTATCGACAAATCCAACAGCGAGAGCAACAGAACAGATTATGTCAAATCACTGTGCCTTGACAAGAACGGACTCCTTTGGGTCGGGACAAAAAACGGGCTGAAGATACTGGAAAACGACAGGTTCAAGGTATTCCACTACGATTACTATTCCATCGGCGGCATTACCCACGACAGCGTGAGCGATATCTTTATGGACAGCCAGGGGACCATGTGGCTCGGGACATATTACGGAGGTGTCTGCTACTGCAATCCACATTCTTCCCAGTTCGAAAGCATTGTTTCCCGGCCAGGCACCGGAAATCTTTACGGAAACGTTATCAGCGATATAGTTGAAGATCACGACGGCTCCCTGTGGATAGGTACGAACTCGGGAGGCCTGAACCATATGCGCACCGACGGGCGCTGCGATCACATCGGAAGTGACGGTGACAATCCGGTAGACGTCAAATGCATCTTCGTCAGTCCCCGCTCGGGCCGCATTTATATCGGGGCCGACCGCTCCGAAATACTTGTCCTTGACAGGAACAAGATGAAACTCCGCCCTCTGGGAATGGGAGGTCCGCACAGTGCCTATGGCTGCTATGCAATAGTGAACAATCTCCGGGGAGGATTCTATGCAGGTGGAAGTGACGGGCTGTATGAATATGACGAAAAAACGGGACATTTTTCTAAACTATACATTTCTGAAGACGTTTCCAATGTCAAATCCATGACCCTGGATTCCGACGGCGTGCTGTGGATAGGAAAAAAATACGGGATAACGGCAATAAATACAAAAACAGGAAGGGTCATGGACCTTCCGGATCCCCTGACCTCCGTACAATATGTTGAATCATTCTGGGAAAGCGCCGGAGGAATCATGTGGATAGGGTCGAACAGCGGTTTGTATTCGTATGACGCCATCACAGGCGAAACCGCTTCATTCACGGAACGTGAGGGGCTTCCCGACCACGTAATCCACGGAATAGAAGGTGACGCCTTCGGTATTCTGTGGATAAGTACCGACAACGGAATGTGCCGTATGGACCCGTCAAACGGAAACGCATGGACATTCACTACGGCTGACGGGCTGCTGGACAACCGTTTCACTCCCTATGCGCATTGCCGGACAAAAAGCGGCAAAATGTACTTCGGCAGCCTTCATGGCATAATCTCTTTCGACCCGGCATCAGTTACGATGCACAGCGAACTTGTCTCCCCGGTTATTTCCGGCATCGAGGTGAACGGCATATGGAGAAGCATTACGACAGACAACCTGGTCCTGAAGCCGCACGAAAGGGATATCGTCTTTATCTTTTCGTGCCCTGATTATATTTCCGGCGACAACGGCAGATTCTTCTACAAACTGGAAGGATTCGATGCCGACTGGTGCGAGGCCGGAAAGGAGTGGCAGGCGGTTTATCCGATGCTGCGCCCAGGCGACTTTACCTTCCGGCTCCGTTACAGGAACAGCGCCGGAGTCGACAGCGATTCAGAGACGGTCCTGCGCGTGAGATTGCGTTCTCCATGGTATAAAACCTACGCTGCCAGAATGACCGGTGTATTGTTGCTTATTTTAATTGTGCTGTTTGTATTCATCTGGCTTCTGTCCAGAAAGGACAGGGAATATGAAGCTCGGATGGATAAGGCCCGAAGCGACCTGCTCCGGGAATTCTCGCTCGAATTCGTCAATATCGGCGCAAACAAGGCGAGCGATAAAGAATCCACCGTGGCTCAGTCATTCAACAGTTCGGACGAAGTGTTTATGCGTCAGGCGATGAAAGTCGTGAAGGATAACATAGACAACAGCGATTTCTCGATAGACGACTTTGCCGCAGGGATGCTGATGAGCCGTTCCAACCTGAACCTGCGTGTGCGGGCCCTGTTCGGCGTATCCCCGCTTGAATTCATAAAAACCGTACGCTTCAACGAGGCCTGCCGGTTGCTTATGGAATCGAAATACAGCGTTGCGGAGATATCATATATGGTCGGCTTCACCACCCCGTCATACTTCACCGCCGCATTCCGTCACTTCATGGGCTGCACACCCAGCGAATATGTCAGACAAAATGGAAAGAAATAAAAAAACCGGAGTCCCGAAGGGCCCCGGTCTGAAAGATATCTGAATCAGATTTAGATGCAGGTGTAGCCACCGTCCACGGCGATGTTCTGGCCGTTGACGTAGGTGCTGGCGGGAGAAGCGAGGAAGAGGGCGCAGGTGTCGAGCTCTCCCTGCTTGCCATAGCGTCCGAGAGGAATGCTCTGCTTGGCGATTGCCTGGAAGTAATCGGAATCAAGGGTTGCGGTGGTAAGGTCTGTGTAGAAGTAACCGGGGCAGATGCTGTTGACGGTGATGCCATACTTACCCCATTCAGCCGCGAGTGCACGGGTGAGGTTCACCACACCGCCCTTTGCTGCATGGTAGGGAGAGCTTCCGCAGATGAGGTTGCCCACCAGACCGTACATGGAAGCGATGTTGATTATGCGGCCGTAGCCGGCTTTAATCATTTCCTTGCCGAATTCACGGGCGCAGACGAAAGTGCCGAACAGGTCGATCTGCATTTCATGCTTGAACTGATCGTCGGTGATTTCCTCGGCGGGAGCGACTGCACCGGTGCCGGCGTTGTTCATCAGGATATCCACACGGCCGAACTTCTCCATGGTAGCGGCAACGGCTGCCTTAACCCTTTCAGTGTCGGTGATATCACAGGCAAAAGGGAGCACCTCGACGCCGAATTCGGCGTTGATGGCTTTTGCGTTCTCTTCAAGAAGGTTCATGCGGCGTGCAAGAAGCACGAGGTTTGCGCCCTGGCTGGCGAATGCCTTGGCCATCTGGAGGCCCAGGCCGGTAGATGCGCCGGTAACAACTGCTACACGGCCGGAAAGATCGAAATAATTCTTCATGATTATTTAAAAGTTAAACTTGATTTCTGCTTACAAATATAAGCATTTATATCCGTTTAACCTTCAAGATATTCTTTAAATTGGCAATCTGGGATATAATTTTATCAAGTTCCATGTTCGAAGGCACCAGCAGACGCACGGAAATGTCGAAAGTTCCGCCCCGGGCATTCTCGTTCACATTGAAAGAACGCAGCGACGCCTTGAACCTGCCGATGACATCCATAACGGAAGCGATGGCGGACTGCTCCCCCTCGGCAACAATATTCAGCGTGCACTGGAAATCTCCGGAAGAAGCGCTCTCCTGCCATACGACTTTTTGTATGCGGTAGGGATACTTTTCGATGAGCTGGGCGGCGTTCGGGCATCCCATACGGTGTATCTTTATGCCGTCGGTGCGGGTAACGAAGCCGAAAACGTCGTCTCCGAAAACCGGATTGCAGCATTTTGCAAGCTTGTAATCCAGACCCCGTACATTTTTCGCGTTGATTACAAGTATTTCATCGGTTCCCGACGTAAAATTCAGGCTGCGCTCTTTAGGAACCTGTTCAAGTTCATGCGAAGGTGCTTCGGAATGCTTCAGGATGTAAGCCTTGATGTCGTTTACGTCTATAACCTCACGGGCAATGTCTGCCATGAAAGAAATGACGGAACTGTACTGGTGCGCCTTCATGTACTCCTGCTGGAGCGAGTCGGGCCATTCCAGTTTCCAGTTCTTAAGCCGCCTTTCCAGCAATTCACGTCCGTCTGCGCCAAGTTTGCGCTCCTCGGCATCAAGTTCCTGCTTGATTTTGGTACGGGCTTTCGACGTCACCACATAATTCAGCCAGTCACGGTTCGGGCGCTGGTTCTTAGAAGTGATAATTTCAACAGTATCCCCCGTATGAAGCTTTTCCCGTATGGAAACCGCCTTCCCCCCAATCCGTCCTCCGGTGCAGCGGATTCCCACGTTCGTATGGATGTTGAATGCGAAATCAAGCACGGATGCACCTGCCGAAAGGATGCGGAGTTCTCCCGTAGGAGTAAAGACGAATATTTCCTTCGACGGAGGCTGCGGCAGATCTTCGGGTTTGGTTTCGGAAGGATGCTCGAGCGCGTACCGCACCGATTTCAGCCAGCGGTCCATATTCACCTCATGCTGCACTCCTTTGTAGGCCCAGTGGGCCGCCTGCCCGTTTTCCGCCTCGTAATCCATGCGTTTCGTGCGTATCTGCACCTCCAGGGCATTTCCCCGTTTATTCTTTACGGTTATATGCAGGCTTTCGTAACCGTTCGGCCGGGGAGTGGTGAGCCAGTCGCGCAGACGCCTGGTATCCGGTTCGTACTCTTCCGTCACATAGGAATAGACCTTCCAGCAAAGCTCTTTTTCGAGTACAGGATCCTGTTCGCAATCTATTATGAAGCGGATTGCAAACACGTCGTACACCCCCTCGAACGGCACTTTCTGCACCTGCATCTTGCGATAGATGGAGTATGCGGTTTTCGTGCGTATCTTCAGTTTGTACACTATTCCCGCATCGGAAAGCTTCTGCTTCAAGGGCTCGATGAACTCCGCCATAAGGCGTTCACGGTCACGCTCGGTAGCTTTCAGTTTATTGGTAATGGCGCGGTACTGTTCCGGATCGGCATAACGGAAATAGATGTTCTCGAGTTCGCTCTTGATGTTGTACAGCCCCAGCTGGTGGGCCAGCGGGATATAGAGCATCAGGGTTTCCAGCACCTTCTGGTCGCGGGACGACCTGGGGAAGATGGCAAGGCAACGCATCACCTCCAGCCGGTCGGCAATCTTCAGCACCGTAACGCGGGGGTCCGTCGAATACTGGACTATGAGTTTCTTGTAATTCTCCGCTTCGAGGCGCGTATCCCTGGGTTTGATGGTAGAAATCTTGTTAAGGCCGTCTACCATCATCAGCACGTCGGGAGGGAAAGCCGAGATGTCCAGGTCTTTATGCACCCTGGTGGCTTCGTGCAGATATACGGCGGCGCAGCACTCGGCCGGAAGGCCGAGTTCGTCGCGGACTATGGCCGCGACGGCGTCGGGATGCCCGATGAATGGCGTCCCGTCGCTGCGCCGCTCATCCGAGAGCGCCGCTGCTGCAATTTCCCTTGCTCTTGCTACGACATCCTCCATATCCACTATTTTTTGTTGCGCAAATCAAACGCGCGCTGATATTCCTTCGCATTGCGGGAGTGTTCCGAGAACGTTCGGGCGAAGCGGTGCAGCCCGTTGAATGACGGATCCGCACAGAAGAAGAGGTATCCGTCCGCAGTGTCGGGGTTCAGAACTGCATTCAGATACGGCTTGTCCGGCACGGAAATGGGCCCCGGAGGCAATCCGGCATGAATATAAGTGTTATAAGGCGATTCAGTGCGAAGGTCCGCCGTCAGTATACGGTTCTTCGTATAATCGAAGAGAAATGCCACAGTCGGGCAGCTTTGCAGTTTCATATCCTTGCGCAGGCGGTTGATATACACTCCGGCAAGTTTCGGATAATCCTCCGGACGGTTGCTCTCCCCTTTCACTATCGATGCAAGGATCGATACCTCCAGTTTGCTGAGCCCCAACCCCCTGGCTTTGGCCACGTTTTCCTCCGTCCAGAACGCGTCCCAAGCCTTTTTCTGCCTGGCGAATATCTCATCCACCGAATCAGTCCAGTACATTTCGTAGGTATCTGGAATGAACAGCGAGAAAGCCGTTTCCGGAGTGAATCCGTACCTGCCCAGCAGGTCCGGATTGCCCAGGGCGTCCGCTACGGTGGCTGAATCCACCATCATCTGCGAAGATATGGCCCTTGCGAGCGAACCTTTCAGCCTCGCTCCCGGGATGCGGAGTTTCACCGGAGTCTGCCAGCCGTTGTTGAGCATTCGGGTGATGTATGCGCTCGTCTGCCCTTTCTCCACGCTATAGTGCCCGGGAGTCAGATACTGCGCCACTTTATGTTCCTCGAACGCCCTCCTGAGGCTTCCGGGCCTCGCCACGCAGGTATCCAGCACGGCAAGGATGTCCTCCGGAGCAGTGTCGGGACGCACATACAGTTCTACAGGCTTGCGTACATTGGGCAGTTTGTTGTCCGAAAGCCAGGACCAGGCCATGCAGCCTCCGGCCACCACAACGGCGACCAGAATCCCGGCCACTATCCGCGCCGCTACGCTGTTTCTTTTTTTCTTCATTTGATCTTTTTCAAATAAATGACATCCCCTTCAACAGGATGGTAATCCTCCGTCAACCCGGGGTTCCACTTGAGAAGGTATTTCATCCGAATACCGAAACGCTGTGAAATCTGCCAGAGCGTTTCAGGCTTGTCATCGGCCACATACATCGGAAGCCCCGACGGCGCCTGGCGCTTCTTTGCCTTGAGATACACCACCTCCCCTATCCTGAGCGGACGAGTAGCCGGCACATCATTGTATTTCAGTATCTCCTTCTGGAACAGATTGAATTCCAGTGCGATACTCTCATAACTGTCTTCATGTTCGGCATATACACAAAGGATGCCGTTCTTCTTGTAAACCTTCCTGTCCAGGCGGAATGAGTAGTTCTCGCGCACCTGTGACCTGGCCGCAGGATTCTTCACCTCCACCTGCGCTTCCTTTTCTATCTTCAGCGGAGATTCCGGAACCGTGACCGGCACCTGTGCGGTCCCGGACCCGCCGTCTCCGGTATCGAAACGGTACAGTTCGTAATCCTCGATAATCTTTATCAGCTTTTCTGCATATTTCGGATCGGTGGCATATCCTGCTTTTTTCAGACCTTTCGCCCAGCCTTTGTAATCGGTCGGTTTCAATTCAAAGAGGGGTTTGTACCGGTCCTGATACCGCAGGAAATCGCTGTGGTCGCGAAAAGACTCCGCAGCGCTGTCATAAACACGGAAGCACTCGTTGGGGGCGTCATCATTCACCCGCATGCTTTTCCCTTTCCAGTTGCGGTGACATTTGATGCCGAAGTGATTGTTGCCGTCGGCGGCAAGACTGGAAAGCCCCGAACGCGATTCCAGGATGCCCTGGGCCAGGGTGATACTCGCAGGCACTCCAGAACGCTGCATTTCGGCCACTGCGATGGCCGAGTACTTGCTAATATAATTATTCTGCGGGGTGTCCGACAGGAGCGTCAGCCCCGTCAGCATCGCAAACAGAATCAGAAGACACCTTTTCATGTTCGCGAATATACGGAATTTCAAAGACATCTCCATCATTTACCGTATAGCTTTCGGGGAAAATCGTCCTGCACTCATCCGCAAGGGCTGCGATATCCTTCACCCGCGACGAATAGTGCCCGGTAAGGAGCTTCCCGACACCCGCTTCTTTTGCGCAGCAGGCCGCCTGCAGAGTGGTGGAATGGAAGTACTGCTCTGCCTTGTCCTGCATGTCGGCAGGATATGTCGTCTCGTGATAAAGGATATCTACACCTTTAATATATTGCGCGAGTTCCGGGAAAGGAGCCGTATCGGAGCAGTATGCATACGAACGCGGCTTCCACGGATTACGCCGCGGCCCCACAACTTCGTCGAAACGGAAGCCGTAGCAGTCTATTTTATGATTCAGCGGAAAAGCCGTCACCCTGACATTCTTTCCCAGATTTACCGTTTCTGCCGGGACAGGCTGTCCCTCTGAGGCCGCTGCCACCCTCGGCACGCTGAGAGGGGGGACCATAAGCGAAGCGAATGGTGGGGTCGAACGAAGTGAGACGGTTGAAGAGGGACAGCCTGTCCCGGCAATAACCGTCGGAGTTTTGAATGTCAGAGGATGGAAAACGATTTCGAAACCGAGTTCCTGGCCGAAATAAGACCTGTAGAAATTGAGGACAGGACCGAGATTCTGTGGTCCGAAGACATGAAGGTCTCCGGTGCGGTGATACAGGCTCATGGTGCTGAGCAGCCCGAACAGCCCGAACACATGGTCCCCGTGAATGTGCGAAATGAATACCGCTTCTATCTTTACGAAAGAGAGATGTTCCTGACGTATGCGCTGCTGGGTTCCTTCCCCGCAGTCGATGAGAAACAAGCGCCCGTGCACGGACAGTGCCTGGGCGCTTGGATTTCTGTCGGAAAAGGGCAGGGCCGAAGCCGAACCCAATATCGTCAGGGTGAAGTTCATCGGGAATTACTCTCCCTTCTCAAGTTTTTCCTTGAGAGCGGCAAGAGCGTCGATATCACCGAGGGTGGTCTTCTCGACAGCCTTGTTGATGTTCTTCACGGCCTTCGTGGTGGTCGCGGCCTCGGTGGCGGCAGCCTTCTCCTTCACTTCCTGATAGGTGCGGATGTGGCTGAGAAGGATGCGGCTGGTGCTGCGGCGGAGCTCGATGACCTTGAAGGGCAGAGTCTCGCCTACAACGGCCTGCTTGCCGTCTTCCTTGACAAGTTCGCGGTTGAATGCGAAGCCTTCGGCGCCGTCGAGGGCGATGTTGGCGCCCTTGTCGGTCGTGGAAGCTACGGTACCCTCAACGGTGGAACCGACGGGGAATTTGGCCTCGATCTCATCCCAGGGGTTGGGAGTGAGCTGCTTGTGGCCGAGGCTGAGCTTGTGGTTGGCCTCGTCGAAGTCGAGAATCTGGACTTCGATGGTATCGCCGGGAGCGACAACCTCTGAAGGATGCTTGATCTTCGTCCAGCTGAGATCGCTGATATGCACGAGACCTTCGACACCGTCCTCAAGTTCGGCGAACACACCGAAGTTGGTGACGTTGCGTACGGTCGCGGTCTGCTTGCTGCCGACGGGATATTTCTCGCGGATGCTATCCCAGGGATTGACGGTGAGCTGCTTGAGGCCGAGGCTCATCTTGCGTGCTTCGCGGTCGAGGCTCAGTATCTGGGCGTCAACCTCGTCGCCGACCTTGAGGAATTCCTGTGCGCTGTGAAGCCTGGGGCTCCAGGACATCTCGGAAACATGTACGAGACCTTCAACGCCGGGTTCGATTTCGATGAATGCGCCGTAATCGGCAATCATGACAACCTTTCCGTGGACCTTGTCGCCGACCTGGAGGTTTGCGTCAAGCTTGTCCCAAGGATGTGCGGAGAGCTGCTTGAGACCGAGAGCGATGCGCTTCTGCTGCTCGTTGAAGTCGAGAACCACGACCTTGATCTTCTCGTCGAGGGTGACGATTTCTTCGGGGTGGTTGACACGGCCCCAGCTGAGATCGGTGATGTGGATGAGTCCGTCCACGCCGCCGAGGTCGACGAATACGCCGTAATTGGTAATGTTCTTGACCACGCCTTCGAGCACCTGACCTTTCTCCAGCTTGCCGATGAGTTCGGCGCGCTTGGCCTCCTGCTCCGCCTCAAGAAGAACCTTGTGGGAAACGACCACGTTGCGGCCTTCCTGGTTGATCTTGACAATCTTGAAGTCTATGGTCTGGTCTACGAACTGGTCGTAGTCACGGATGGGCTTGATGTCGATCTGGCTGCCGGGGAGGAAAGCCTCGATGCCGAATACGTCGACGATCATACCGCCCTTGGTGCGGGTCTTGACATATCCCTTGACGATTTCGTCGTTCTCGAATGCCTCGTTGACCCTATCCCAGGATTTGAGAGTGCGTGCCTTCTTGTGTGAAAGTACGAGCTGGCCCTTCTTGTCTTCTGCGTTCTCTACATAGACCTCCACCTTGTCGCCGACTTTGAGGTCGGGATTGTAGCGGAATTCAGGGGCAGCGATAACGCCCTCGCTCTTGCCACCGATGGTGACAACAACTTCGCGCTTGTTGAGTGCCGTTACTTCTCCTTCGACTACCTCTCCTTCAACGATCTTGGAGAGAGTCTGGTCGTAAGCCTTGCGGATTTCTTCCTTCTCCGAGGAATCATACACGCCCGAGCCTTCGAATTCTTCCCAGTTGAAGTCTTCAGGAGCTACCGATGCGTTGAGCATCCCGGTTTCTTTTTTAATTTCTTCTGACATAATAAGTTAGTTTGAACAAATTAGTTGTTTGACATTATGTTTTGTGCTCCCGCGGGACATGCCCGCGCGTAAAAGCCTGCAAAGATAGGAATTATTTTCTATATTTGTACGCTTAAATCAACAACTTATGCCGGAAGTTACTCATCTCTTCCTTTCGCCGGAGGCCGCAAGCGTATTCGACATCGTAGCAACATCGCTTTTCGTGGTGTATGTGGTGCTTCAGATAATGCATCACAGGTTCATGTGGTACGTATACATACCGAGTTGCATAGCGGCGGCAGTCACATTCTTCGACAGCGCCACCTGGGCTTTCGCAGCCCTCAACATATACTACATCGCCATGGGAGTCGTAGGAATCCTTCATTGGCGCAGGGACGCGGCGGCAGCTGAGGAGCACAAGGGAGCAATCATACTTAACAAACTGACTCCAAAAGTCTTATGGATAAGCGTCGCCCTGACGGCGCTGGGCGTTCCCGCCCTCTATTTCCTGCTGGGAGCGCTGAACGACCCCAATCCATTCCTCGACGCCATCACCACTATGCTCAGCATAATTGCGACATGGTGGCTTACCCGTTCCATCATCCAGCAATGGTGGGTCTGGATTATCGCCGACCTATTCGCAATCTGGATGAACCTCAAGCTGGACAAGAGTGCCTTCGTGATACAGTTCGCCATCTGCATCGTCTCCTGCTTCATAGGCCTTTGGAACTGGAGCCGCAAGGGGAAGTACGTCAGTACAGAATAAAGTGCGGAGCCGGATCGATGGACAGCAGGCCGCCTGAAGCGGCGGACTCTGCGCGAAGGACGCGTACGGCGTTCTCATTGTCCACGAGGTCGCGGGAAATCAGCCGCGAAGTAGAATTCCATTCCGGCAGGGGATTCGGAAGATTCGTATAATAATCGGTACGTTCCGTGGTGGCAAGGTATTCGCTCACGGCAAGGATCAGCGTACGGGATGCCCAGTCACCGGTCCAGATGCCGCTCCTGTATATTTCCGTACCGTCCTTGCGCAGAGAATACACCGAATAAGTGCTGTATGTGCCGTAATCTTCCTCCGTAAAGCAGCAGTCTATGCCGGTTACCCGCGAAAACATGCTCTGCCCTCCGCTGGTCATCGAATACCTGAAAACCCGGAGAAGGTCGGCATAGGTGATGCGATACACATATGTCGGATTTCCGAACGGGAACATTTCATATACGTTGGCGACCGTAATGTCGCGTCTGGACTGGCCTCCGAGAGGGAATGAAGTGCGGATGCCGCCACTGTTGACAAACGCGACGTCGGCATCTCCGATGCGGCGGAGTATGTCGCACATCCAGTTGGACATCAACGACGCGCGGTCCCCGCTTCCATTCAAATAATACGTGGTCGCACCGGTATTGATATAGCCGATCACATCGTTTTGCTGCTGCGCGGTAGCCTCGAGGGCCGCGTCAGACACCGCCAGCACATCCGGGTCAAGGTCATCGGCATTCTGCCCGGCATAATCATGCCTGTCACGTACGGAATCGACTATCCATACTATACGGTTGCCGATGCGGTCGAATGAAACGGCGCCATCCTCATCGACTTTGAATCTGAGGTCCGTATAGGCATAGTGCTCGCAGTACCTGCCCCCCTGGAGATAAGGAATGCCGGAGCTTGTCTGCCCTTCGAGCGTACGGTGGGAGTGTCCGCCGAGCACCAGGTCGAAACGGCTGTCGCTTCCGAGTTGCTCTGCGACGCCCGCGGCCTCTCCGTGAACAAGCAGGATGGTGGCATCGCACGCACCGCTCGTTTCCAGCTCCGCCGCGATGTCGTTTGCTATTGAATAATCTTCTTTGATCGAGTAGTTTTTCCCCGAGAACTGCGTCGTGATGATGCTGCCCGAATAATTGACGGCAAAACCGATTACGCCTATCCTGACGGGCACGGACTCCCCTTCTGCACTGAATGCGGTCTTTTCAACTATCACATAGTCGTTTGTGCAGGACGCCCTGCTTCCGTCGCGGTACAGGTTGGCACAGAGTACGGGCACTTCATTCACACAAGTATGGCCGTTCCATTCATAGTCGGGCAGCGTGGCATCCGCATCTACCATCGATTCGAATCCCCAGTCGAATTCGTGGTTGCCGACCGCGACGGCATCATATCCCATCATGTCCATCGCAGCATAGACGGGCCATCCCGACGTAAGATTGGAAACGCTGGCGCCCTGATAAAGATCGCCCCCGTCCAGAAGCAGGAGACGGTCTTTGCTGCACTGTTCGCCATGTCCGCGGATGTCGTTCACCTTATCGGCTATGTAGGCTAGACGGTAATGCACGGCGCCGCTGTTGTCGGCACTTACGATGTAACCGTGCATATCCGTAGTCTCTATAAGCGGCAGCACATATTCTCCCGAACGGAGCGTGCCCGGTTCCGGATCGGTCCCGGGCACGTCGGAAGGTTCGTCCTTCCCGCACGAAACTGCCAGGAAGGCTATCGCGAAAAGCGAAACGACAAGGTTAAAGCACCTTGCTGACGGTATAATCTCCTGATTCGTAGGTCTTGCTTTCTTTTTCGCCCGGGAGGGTGACGGTCGCCGTCGCTCCTTCAGGTATGCTGAATTCCCATATCCATGTGTCCTTCTCATATCTCCAGGCGCTCTTTATCAGGCCTGCGGCAGACTTGTACTCCGCTTCGATATGGTCCAGCCTCCTGTCCGGGACAGGCTTCATGATAATGTGTTTGAATCCCGGATTGGCAGGGTCGGCCGCTATGCCTGCAACCGTTTCCCAGATCCATTCGCAGACGCATCCGTAGGCATAGTGGTTGAAGCTGTTCATGCCCTTGGGGCCCATTCCGTTTTCGATGGTATAGCTGTTCCATCGCTCCCAGATGGTGGTGGCGCCGTTGTCGACAGAATAAAGCCAGCTCGGATTCTTGCGCTGGAAGAGAAGCTCCCAGGCGATATCCGACATCCCGTTTTCGGTCAGGGTGCTCATCAGGATGGACGTTCCGAGGAATCCTGTCTGCAGGCAGTTGCCGTGTTCGGCGAAATTCCTGCGCAGACGGGCGATCATCGCAGCCTTCCCCGCGCCTTCCACGGCTCCGGTCTTCAGTGCGAAGAGAGCCGGAGTCTGCATGGTGTTCAGTATATCCGTCCTGAAGCTGCCGTCGGCATCCAGATAACAATAATATATGTTGTCTTTCGCCTCCGAAATCATCGCATCGTATCTGGCAGTCGGGCGCCCGGTGGCAGCGGCCATATCCTTCATCATTTCCGCATCTATGATCCAGTAGCAGGAGCTGAGGTAATTCCAGTAGTCCACGGCGTCGGGAACAGGTATCCTCTTCTTTTTGTCTTTTTTTACGAAGGCTCCGCCTCCGCAGCTCTCAAGGGGTTCATAACTCAACCAGTCGGCCCACTGGTAATTGCCGTTCTCGGAAACGAGGGCGGCATGTTCGTAGGCTGTTTCGCTGATATGGGAAAGGAATTTTTCCATCGCATCCCAGTTCTCTTCTATGATGGAAACGTCTCCGAACTGTTTCCATATGGTCCAGGGGACGATGATGCCTGCATCCGCCCAGCCAAGCCGCATCATGTTGCCGCCATACTGGGCTGTGGGGGCCACTCCTGGAAATGCGCCGGTCTCGCTCTGGCTGTCGCGCATGTCGCGCATCCACTTATGGAAGAACGCATCGGTGTTGGCGAAGAAGGTTCCCGTCTCGGTGAACACCTGGGTGTCGGCGGTCCAGCCAAGGCGCTCGTTGCGCTGGGGGCAGTCGGTAGGTACAGAAAGGTAATTCGAACGCTGGCCCCATACGGTATTGGAGATGAGTTTGTTGACCAGGTCGCTGCCGGTAACTATGGTTCCGGTTTCGAGATTCTCCGCTATGGAAGTGACGGGAATGGATTCTATACTCTTGATTTTGACCTTGTTGGTGGCCGTAATCGAAACGAAACGGTATCCGAAGAACGTGCTTCGCGGACAGAAAGATTCCCAAAGTTTGCCTGCGAAGGTATATTTGAGGATAAAGCCTTGGTCGGGGATACGCAGGTTGGTCCGGTGGACGCTCCCCTCCGGGCCGTCCATTCCACGGGATTTTGCACCGTTGCCATCGTTCAGGAGTTCTCCCGGAAGGCAGGTGAGCACGGTACCCTCGGCAGCCTTGAAGACGAAAGAAGGCACAGCGGCCGCATTCTGACCGAAATCGACCACCAGCGTCTCGCCGGGGTTGAGGCTGATGCCCTCACCTTCCTTATATTCACGCTTTACCACCACTTTGCCGAAAGCCTCCTCACCTGCATTCTCCACATCCTTCCACACATACGCCCGGACGGGTTTCAGGGCTAGGTCGCGGCGATGGTAGATTTCAGCTCCCTCGGAAGGCAGTATCTCACCCTTGAATTCTTCGTTGATTTCAGGAGCGGAGAGTTTTTCCGGAGTGGCGTAGCCGGGAGCTATGCGTGCGTCATAATCCTCACCGTCAAAAATGGCGGCGTGGGTAACGGGACCAGCGATTCCGGCTTTCCACATCATGGTATCAGTTCCAACCAGATCCTGGCTGCCGTCTTCGAAAGTAATCTGCAGCACTCCGCGGAAAGCGGGTTTGCGTCCGACCATTCCCTCATGATTCCCGGGAGTGACTATCTTGTCCGCCCACCAGCCGGGAGTCGACTGGACCGCCAGCCGGTTGGAAGCGCCTGCGGCAGTATTGAAAGCGTCGGTCACGTCGTATGTGAATGAGCGTTTGGTCTTTTCTGCATGGGTAAAACCGGGCTTCAGCACCTCCTCACCTATCAGTTTTCCGTTGACATAGAGGTCATAAACCCCGAGTCCGGCAGTCATCCAGACGGCCGACTTCACTTTCGCGTCATTTACCTGGTCCAATACGAACCAGCTCGCCCCGTCCGCCGCACGGCAGTTCTCCTTTTGATGGACTGATCCCGTAACCACGGGGGCGTCGACCGCCGAAATCCATTCCGAAGCCTCCCAGACCGAATCATCCAGAGCGGCGGTACGTACGCCGAACGTAGAAGGTTCCGTACCGCATGCTCCCAGGGAAAGAAGCACGGCGGCGGCAAACAAATTAAGCAAATGTTTCATTCAAAAATCAGAACTGATAATTAATACCTATACCTATCCATGGATCGGCCACGAGCTCATTGTAGAAGCAATGGGCAAACTCAACCGAAACGATGAAATTCTGGTTCATCGCAATCTTGAGTCCGGCGCCGGCGCTGGTGACGACATCACCGGCCTTGTTGGCATCATAGATGGCAGGATCTACGCCTGCAGGGCCGTCTTTGGCAAGAAGCAGCCTCAGCTTGGGATCCAGGTTCTTGTCGATATTGTTGCCATCCGTGCCCTTGAACGCATCGGCCCTGTAGCTCTTGGTAACTATACCGGCATCGAAGAACGGATTCACGGCGATGTAGAAATACTGGTTGAGAAGTTTGAAACTAACGAGTTTGATGCGGAGTTCCGTATTGGCCCAGGCAAAGCCTTCCGTAAGGATGCGGTTCTCGCGTATGCCACGGATGGTGTTGGCGCTTCCGAAACCTTCGGAAATCATGTTGCGCTGAACAAGGAGAGGCACGTTCTGAATCATGTAGAACGGGGTTTCTCCAAGGAGGGTCTGCTGCCATGCAAGACGGTATGCGAACACGGGGTCCCCTGCTGGAATCAGTCCGAGAGGAATCGAAATGTACTGACGGAAATAGGCGCATGCCTTCAGATAGCCATGCTCAAGTACATTTCCGTTCAGATAGGCCTCAGCCCATATACCCTTGTTGGGAGCAGCCTCAATATCACGGGTGTCGTACACAAGTCCGGCATTGATTTCGAGGGCGTTGCCGCCTTTCGCCTCCCCGGCCGGAATAGCACCGATTTCCTGATACCTGTTGAAGAGGCTCAGTTTCGTGTCGTATCCGTATTTGGGGTCGAGGTCGCCGAGGGTCCAGTTCCAGAAATTGAGTCCGGCGGCCCAGTTGAGGTTGTCTGTGAGGCGTCCCTGGACGTTGGCAAGCGCACGGAACATCTTGCGCTGCATTCCGTAGTAATTCACGGGGCGGGCAGTTCCGTCCGCGTTCACGAACGTCTCCTTATTGGACCAGAGGTTATAATTCTGCAGGGCGGGAGTGCCGTTGAAACCCCAGAAACTGTACATGGGATCGTCCACATAGGTCACGGATGCATTGAAACGCATTCCGGGAACAAGATACTTGGAGTCGTATGCCAGATAGAGCCTGGTGCGGCCCTTGGTGAAATGGGAAGCCTCCCAGCTGATTTTGTGGAGAGGGTCGGGATATGTGGCTCCGTCACCATAATAATATACATCTCCGAAAGCTCCGTACTGGAAGCCGTTGTCCGTCGAATAAGTGGCGCATGGAAGGACTCCAAAGCTCCATCCGGTCTTCATTTCCTTTTCATCGCCGGCCATAAGTGCGGTCGCCGCCACCAGCAAAGCTGTAATTGTAAGAACTAATTTTTTCATTTTGAATATCGGTTGTTTAGTGTTTTTCCATTATTCTGCCTCAAGCATGAATACTGCGCTCTGGCAGGTTTTGTTAATAAACGGGTTGAATCCTCCGGAAGAGAGATAATTACCGGTGTACAATCCTCCGTCGCCGTTCCAACACGGTTTTTCCGCATTCAGTTCCTTAACCCTGTATTTCTTTCCCGGGTCCAGCCCCTGCAGGCGGAACGCCTTTCCTCCGATGCTTCTGTTAACATAATCGGTACAGTAAAGGAAGACAACCGCACGGGCCCTGTTTTCCGAAACATACATAACGGCCGAATACGGTCCTTCATAAGGGGAAACGAGGCGGTATTGGTCTCCGTCAAAGACAATATCCCTGTATTCTTTGTATGAAGTGATGCATTTTGCGGCGAACGCACGCTCTTCCGCAGTCATGCTTCGAGGCTGGAGTTCCATGCCGAGCCTTCCGCTACAGGCAACGTCGAAACGGAATTTCAGCGGAGTGACCGCGCGTGTCTGATGATTGGGGACGGCTGACACGTGGGAGCCCATAACCACGGCAGGGAAAAACAGGGATGTGCCATACTGTATCTTCACTCTCTGCAGTGCATCCGTATCATCTGACGTCCAGAATTCATTGAACCAGGCAAGGGCGCCGTAATCCACCCGGCCGCCGCCGGAAGAACAGCACTGGACGAGAACGTCCGGATACTTTTCTCGGATGCGCTTCATCACGGAATACAAGCCCTGGACATAATCTATGTAGAACCGTTCCTGTTCCTTACCGAGATAATCGGAGCCGAAATTATAAACGGCCCTGTTGCAGTCCCATTTCACATAGTCTATGCACGGGGAGAGTTTCATCGTGTTGTCGAAAACGCTGAAAACGAAGTCCTGTACCTTGGGATTTGTCAGGTCGAGAACCCACTGGTGGCGGGATTCATAAATTTCTCTTCCGGGAGATTTCACCACCCAGTCCGGATGCTTTTCCGCAAGCACGCTCCTGGGCGAAATCATCTCAGGCTCAATCCAGATGCCGAACTTTAGCCCTTTGCCGTGTGCATACGAGGCGAGGTAATCAATGCCTTCGGGAAGCTTGGAGGTATTCAGTTCCCAGTCTCCGAGGCCCTGCGAGCTGTTATTCCTCGGGTATTTGTTACCGAACCATCCGTCGTCAAGGACGAACATTTCAAGGCCCATTTCAGCCGCGTCGTCCATCATTGCGGTAAGTGTCCCGGCATTGAAATCAAAATATGCGCCCTCCCAGCTGTTGAGAAGCGTAGGCGTAGGTTTCGCCCCCCCGTAAATACCGTAACGGCGCGCCCAGCGGTGCAGGTTCCTGGAAGCTTTTCCGGAACCGCTGCCGGACCATGTCCATATCATGTCCGGAGTGCTGAACGTCTTTCCGGGGCCAAGCGGGTATTCGGACGAAAACGGGCTTATGCCTGCAAGGATCCTCACACGGGAAGTAATGTCCCTCTCGAAACTCAGACGGTAGTTTCCGCTCCATGCAAGGCTTCCGGCAATCACCTCTCCGTAATCCTCATTGAACGAATCGGAGTCAAGGCTTACCATGAACGAAGGATTGCTCCACTGCGTAACCTGAGTGCCCCTTCTGGTTTCAATCACCTTCGTATCGTGGCCGAGCAGCTCGCTTTCAACCATCATTTCCGCCGCCCAGTCACCCCTGCAGTGGGTAAGGAGATATTTCCCCGCTTCAAGGTATATGGATGAAGACGCCGCCTGCATCAGGCGTACTGCCTTCTTTCCGCCGTTGACGATTTCGGCATGATTCACTATGACATCCTCGGCAGGATATGCTTCATATACCAGGTTCACGCCTATTCCGGTAAGTTTGTCTACAAGTTCTATCGTAGTACACTCCGCACCGCCCTTCTTCACGGAAGAATGTCCCTTGTAGACAAGTTCCGTGTTCCTCTGCCCGTCGGGATACCGTATGGCAAGCGCAGGTTCATTCAGATAAACGCCGCCCTGGGCGGGATAAGCCTGTGGTGAGAACTCTTTGTGACCCTGCGTCCCCCAGACGGAAAACTCGCCGGGATCAAGTATCTTCGCCCCGTAATGGCACAACTGAACCTGCCCGTTTTCGCACACTTTGAAAACCATGGAACTGTTTTCCGTTTCTATGCTGATGACTGGAGCCCCTGCATTGAGGGCATACATCGAAAAGAAAAACAGCGTCTGTAACGAAAAAAGAATCTTTCTCATAGCCTTCAAAGATAGTGTTTTTTTCTCTATTTTCGTGAAAAATCCGCTTTACCTGGGCTTGAACTCCTGGCGGTTGACTATCGACCTGCCGAGGGTCAGCGTATCGGCATATTCGAGGTCGTCTCCGAAACCGAGGCCGCGGGCGAGGGTGGAGATTTTCGCAGCCAGACCCTCTATCTTCCTGTAAATATAAAAAGAGGTGGTTTCGCCTTCTACATCCCCGCTCAGGGCAAGTATCACCTCCACCGGAGTTTCAGCGTCCTGCAGGCGCGTCACGAGGCTGTCGATGTTCAGATCGCCCGGGCCGGTGCCGTCGATGGGCGAGATGATGCCGCCGAGTACGTGATAAACACCATTGTACTGGCCGGTGGCTTCGATGCTCATCACATCCCGCACGCTCTCCACGACGCAGATTACGGAATGGTCCCGGCGGGAATCCGCACAAATCACGCAGACATCTCCGTCGGAAATCATGTTACACTCCTTGCAGTAATGGATTTTATCGGCGAGCGCGTCGATTGCGGCAGAGAAACGGTGGATACTCTCCTCCGGACGCTTCAGAAGATGAAGAGCCAGCCTGAGTGCGCTGCGGGAACCCACTCCCGGCAACGTCCCTATGGCCTCCACGGCATCCTGCAGTACTTTTGATGGGTATTCGTTCATATTTTGTTTCACAAAGATAAACATTTTAGAAAAAAATTTCTACTTTTGCAGGCTGACTTGTCCGTGACGTCAGCTAACCCGTAAATATTAACCCTTCCAGCGCCGCAGGAGCGCCGGGAACAAAATTGGAAGTGGAATGATCAGCATTTTCTACAGGCAAGGAGCTGACATTAACGTAAGCCAGCACGAAACGGATTTTGCCAGGCTTGGCAAAGAGAACGTGCTCTGGATAGATCTCCTGTCGCCGACGGGGGACGAAAAGCGCGCTACTGAAGCCTTTCTCGGAACCGAAATCCAAAGCCGCGCCACAGCGGAAGAAATCGAAAGTTCCTCCCGTTTTTTCGAAAACGAGACGGCGATTTTCGCAAACACCAACTTCCTCTCCCCTGCCGGAGACGAGATGGCCATGGACCCGGTATCCTTCACTATTTCCGGCGATACGCTGACCACTCTTCGCGAAATGCCGCTGAGGTCGTTCACCTCCCTTCAAAGGCGAATCCAGGCCCGCCCCGCCCAGTTCCAGAGCGGATGGAAGATTTTCCTTTTCATCATGGACCAGCGCGTGGACCTCGACGCCGACATCATCGAGCTGATGAGTAAGGAAACCTCCCAGTTCAGCCGCCGCATCAACCAGAAAGAAGACATAAACGAGGATTTCCTCCTCGACATCAATCAGTTGCAGGAAAACGCCATGTTCGTCCGCGAGAATATAGTGGATAAGCAGCGCCTGATTACCAACCTTCTCAAGAGCGGCCGCACCCCGGACGAATACGATCCCAAACTCAATGTCCTCCTGCAGGATATAGGGTCGCTTATAAACCATACCAATTTCACATTCGAAAGGCTTGAGTATCTGCAGGATACGGTTCTCGGAATCATCAATCTCGACCAGAACAGCATAATGAAGATATTTACCTTCATAAGCCTTCTGCTCATGCCTGCCACCTTGGTGGCGAGTTTCTACGGAATGAACGTGAAGCTCCCTCTTGACGGCTGGCGCTGGGCGTGGGTGGTGCTTCTCGGAGTGATGGCGGCCATAGTCTTAACCGCGTGGTGGATCTTCCACCGCAAGAAAATGCTGTAATGAGCCGTTACTCCGACAGGGAAAGATATTTTTCGGAACTTGCGGAGACATCCTCCCGCTTTTATATTCCGTTCGTAAGACGATTCGCCTCCATCGGCCCTGGAACCACGGTTCTGGAAATCGGTTGCGGCGAAGGCGGCAACCTTGCCCCTTTTGCTTCCGAAGGCTGCGAAGTGTACGGGGTTGACATCTCCGCGGGAAAAATTGACAATGCCCGGAAATTTTTCTCAGACCGAGGGCTGAAGGGAGAGTTTGTATGCTGCAATTTCCTTACGGAGAGCCTTCCTTTCGAAAAAGCGGACATAGTCATAGTTAAGGACGTCATTGAGCATATCGAACCGGGAGACAAACCCATTTTCATGTCAGGAATAAGATCCTGCATGAAGCCCGGAGCAATTGTTTTCATGGGTTTTCCCGCCTGGCAGATGCCTTTCGGCGGGCACCAGCAGATCTGCCGCAGCCGCGTCTGTTCTCATCTCCCGTGGACTCACCTGCTGCCTGCAGGGCTGTACCGCAGATACCTGAAACTTTTCCGCGAAGATCCCGGGCAGATTAAAGAACTCATGAGCATAAAAAGGTCGCGCATGAGTGTTGAAGGATTTGAAAAACTATGCAGGCGTTCAGGCTTCCGGACAAAAGAAAGGGACCTCTGGCTCATAAATCCCCATTACAAAGTCAAATTCGGTCTGCGTCCTGTGCGGATGCCGGGTTTTCTCGCCGCCATCCCGTGGCTGCGCGATTTCATGGCGACATCCTGCCACTATATCCTTCAGGCTGACTGATTCTTACATCAGGAACTCCGACACGTCAGCTCCGCCCGCAAGGGCGTTCCTTATCTGTGTGGAAGAAATATCCACCATCGGAGCATTTATCAAAGTAAGGGAGAATCTGACATGCCGGCTGCGGCAGTAGTCCCGAAATTCGGCCATCAGCTTTCCGGCATCGTAGCCGGGGCGCGGATATACCACGGTATCGTATTCCGAAAGAATGCGGCGTACGCACCTCCAGCGGGGCAGTCCTCCTATATTGTCCGCACCTATCGCAAGGGTGAACTCATTCTGCGGTTCACGCGCCCTGAGCGCATCCAGGGTGCGGATGGTGTAGTTCGGAGGATCCATCCCCAGTTCGATATCATCCGCCCGTGCCTTAAGTTCGGGATGGCGCGAAAGAGCCTCCACTGCGGCCTCGTAGCGATGCTTGGCATTCTCCGCCTTGGAAGGGTCCTTGAACGGGTTCTGGGGCGACACTATAAGATACGTACAATCGAATCCGCCTTCCCGAGTCAGATACTCCAGAATGGCCTGATGCCCCTTGTGCAGAGGGTCGAAAGACCCGGGATAAACGGCTATTCTCATTTTGAAAGGAATTCATCCACGACTCTTTCGGCATCCGCAAAAGCAGTCGCAAGATCGTCATTCACAAGCACATAGTCAAATTTATCCTCGTAGGTCAGCTCCTCCGCAGCCTTGGCCACGCGCTCTTCGATAGCTTCCGGCGTATCCGTGTTGCGGTTTATCAGGCGCTGCCGAAGTACCTCGATCGAAGGCGCTTTGATGAAAACGGAAAGCGCCGCGTCACCGAAATACTTCTTCAGGTTCACGCCTCCCTTCACGTCCACGTCGAAGATTATCACATGCCCTTCGGACCAGATGCGTTCCACCTCACTTTTCAAAGTCCCGTAGTAGCGGCCGGCATACACCTGCTCATATTCCACGAAGGCCCCGGCGGCGATGCGACTGCGGAAATCGTCCACGTCGAGAAAGTAGTACTCGACTCCGTCCTTCTCCGTTCCGCGGGGCGGCCTGGATGTTGCCGAAACCGAGAATTCCATCTCCGGATGGAGTTTCAGAATATGATTTACGACCGTACTTTTACCCGACCCGGAAGGGGCTGAAAAAATGACGACTTTGTTGCTCATTGCCTGAATTGTTTCCACAAATTTAGCAAATTCTCAAAATTTACAATCCTATTGCCAAAAATCAAATTTTTTACTCCTGGTCAAAATTTGGAGTTGTTCAGGATTCTCAGTATTTTTGTGTGTTTAATACGAACATACAATGGCACAAGTCGTAATAATGCCCAAACAGGGCCAGTCAGTGGAGAGTTGCATAGTCTCCGAGTTCAAGAAAAAGATTGGTGACCAGGTCAAAGTCGGTGATATCCTTTTCGGATACGAGACCGATAAAGCCACTTTCGAAGAAGAATCCCAGGTAGAGGGCACTGTCCTCGCCATTTTTTACAAGGACGGCGACGAGATTCCCGTCCTTTCGAATGTAATGGTGATCGGGCAGCCCGGCGAATCCTTTGCCGAGTTTGCACCCGGCTCATCGCAGGAGAGGAGTGATTCCTCTTCAGCCGTCTCGCATTCGCTCGACCCCACCGCTGACGCGGTCCCCCCTCTTAGCATGCCGAGGGTGGCAGCGGCTTCAGAGGAAACCTCCTCTCCTGCTACCCAGGCCGCAATCCCCAGCGCTCCGGCATCACCGAGAGCACGAAAACTCGCTGAAGAAAAGGGCGTCAACCTTAACGCAGTGGCTGGCAGCGGCCCCGGCGGACGCATCATCGAGCGTGACGTTCTCGCAGCAGCAGTACCCCTCAGCGGCCTGGCAAAGGCAAAGATGGCCGAAGGCGGCCTGGTTGCAGGTGAAGGCAGCGGCCTCGCAGGCACCGTAAAAGCCGGCGACCTGAAGACCTGGAAACCCAACCATACCGACATCCCCGGAGAAGGAGTCGATTTCGAGACCGTGAAGATGAGCAACATGCGCAAGCTGATAGCGAAGAGCATGTACAACTCCCTGCAGAACTCTGCACAGCTCACCCATATGCTCGGTGCGGATGCCCGCAGGATCCAGGCCCTGCGCAAGAAAGCCAAGAAGGCCCTGGAAGAAGGCAGGATCGATGCCAACATCACCATCAACGACTTCGTCTGCTTTGCGGTCATCAAGGCCCTGCAGAAGTTCCCGAACGTCAATTCCCATTGCCTCGGAGACGCGATGCGCATCTTTAAGGCAGTCAACCTCGGGTGCGCCGTCGATACCGAGCGCGGCCTGATGGTCCCGGTGATCAAGGGTGCGGACGCCCTCGACATCATCTCCCTCAGCAAGGAACTCAAGAAGGCGGCCGATGCATGCAAGAAGGGTTCGTTCAATCCCGACCTGCTCGCGGCCGAAGCCGGCAGCTTCACGGTTTCCAACCTGGGAGGATACGGAGTCGAATGGTTCACCCCAATCATCAACGTGCCTCAGATCGCCATCCTCGGCGTTGGCACCCTGGTTCCCCGCCCGAAACTGAACGCCGAAGGGCAGTATGAGTTCGTGCCGTTCCTCGGTCTGAGCCTTACCTACGACCACCGCGCCATCGACGGCGGGGAGGCTACGAAATTCCTGAAGCAGGTGGCGGTGGAAATCGAAACGCTGGAAGTTGAATTCTAAAAACAAAACTAAAATAATGGAACAGATTTTTGATTTAGCGATTATCGGCGGAGGCCCGGGCGGATACGTTGCCGCGGAAAGGGCGGGAGCCGAAGGTCTGAACACAGTACTGTTCGAGCGCAAGAGCCTCGGCGGCGTATGCCTCAACGAAGGATGCATTCCCACCAAGACCCTGCTCTACAGCGCAAAGGTTTACAATTATGCCGTCAACGGCGACCATTACGGGGTTTACACCGAGAATCCGTCTTTCAAATATGACGAGATCGTAGCCCGCAAGAACAAAGTTGTCAAGAAGCTCGTCGCAGGCGTAAAAGCCGCGATGAAGGCTTACAAAGTGACCGTGGTCGATCAGGAAGCCGTAATCGAAGGACGCGGGAAGGAAGGCATCACCCTGAAAGCGGGCGGAGAATCCTACACTGCGAAGAACCTGCTCATCTGCACCGGTTCCGAGGCGGCGGTTCCCCCGTTCCCTGGTCTTAAGGAAGCCGGAGACGTAATTGTCACCAACCGTGAAATCCTCTCCCTCGAGCAGCAGCCCAAAGAACTCGTCGTAATCGGCGGAGGCGTAATCGGAATGGAATTCGCCGCATTCTACAGCACACTCGGAACCAGGGTAACCGTGGTGGAGATGCTCCCAAAGATCCTCGGTCCTCTGGACGACGAAATCAGTTCCATGCTGCAGAAGCAGTACGAGAAACGCGGCATAACCTTCTGCCTGAAGTGCAAGGTCACCGGAATAGAAGGCAACACTGTCGTTTATGAAGATCCCGAAGGCAAAGTGCAACGCGTCAGCGGAGACAAGATCCTAGTTTCCGTCGGCCGCCGGGCGAATCTCCAGGGCTTCGGCCTTGAGAACCTCGGAGTCGAGCTCGCCCTCAATCCGGCAGGACGTCCTTACGGCATAAAGGTGGACGAGCATATGCGCACCAATATTCCCGGCGTTTATGCGGCAGGGGATGTTACCGGATTCTCCATGCTGGCGCATACCGCATCCCGCGAAGGCGAGGTTGCCGTCAACAACATCCTAGGCAAAAAAGACCGCATGCGCTACAACGCCATCCCCGGAGTGGTCTATACGAATCCCGAGGTGGCAGGCGCAGGCATTACGGAGGAAGAAGCCAAAAAACAGGGGATCGACTACAAGGTTGTCAAGCTCCCCATGGCCTACTCAGGCCGCTTCGTGGCTGAGAACGAGCGCGGCGAAGGCATCTGCAAGATTATCGTTGGGGCGAAGTACCACGAGGTGCTTGGCGTCCACATGCTTGGCAATCCCTGCTCCGAAATAATCAACTCCGCCTGCATAGCAATCGAGCAGGAAATGACCCTCGAGCAACTCAAAGAGGTGGTCTTCCCCCATCCAACCGTATCTGAAATCATCAAAGAAACCGCTTTTTCAATTAGATAACAGCCATGCCTAAATCACTTTATATCGATCCGGAAGTCACTCTGCGCCCTAAAGAGCATGAGATCAAATTCCCTGAAATCCCCGTAATGCAGTACAAGAAGACTGTAAAGGATGAACTTAAAGAGGGCAACTTCACAAAGGAGGACCTCCTCCGCATCTACCGCGACATGTTTACCATCCGCGAGTTCGAGACCATGCTCAACCTGGTCAAGACCACCGGCGGATACAATGGCGTGGAATATAACAATCCCGGCCCAGCCCACCTTTCCGCAGGGCAGGAAGCCGCAGCAGTGGGTATGGCCTACAACCTGACCACCGACGATTTCATCTTCGGCAGCCACCGCAGCCACGGCGAAATCCTCGCCAAGGGCCTGCGCAGCATCGAAATCCTTCCCGAAAAGGAACTTGAGAAGATAATGAACGGATTCTGGGACGGAGCAACCGTGAACGTTGCGAAGAAGGGTTTCAACGGCAGCACGAAGGAACTAGGCGTGCGATTCCTGATTTACGGCGCCATCGCTGAAATCTTCGCCCGCACCACCGGCTTCAACAAAGGCCTCGGCGGAAGCATGCACACCTTTTTCACTCCTTTCGGCATCTATCCCAACAATGCCATAGTGGGCGGCAGCGGTTCCATTGCAGTGGGCGCTGCACTCTATAAAAAAGTCAACCGCAAGAAGGGCATCGTAGTAGCCAACCTCGGTGACGGCGCAATGGCACGCGGCCCCGTACTCGAAGGCATGACCTTCGCATCCATGGACCAGTTCCACACACTCTGGGAGGGCGACATGAAAGGCGGCCTGCCGGTGCTCATCAACGTTATGGACAACCAGTACGCCATGGGCGGCCAGACCAAGGGCGAAACCATGGGATACACCTTCCCAGCTCGTCTCGGAGCCGGTTTCAATCCTGAAGCCTGGCATGCAGAGCGCGTAAACGGATACGATCCTCTCGCGGTTATCGACGCTTTCCGGCGCAAGAAGGCCCTCCTCGAGAAGAAGGAAGGCCCGGCGCTGCTCGACGTGGTGACATACCGTTACAGCGGCCATTCCCCTTCGGACCAGAGTTCATACCGGACAAAGGAAGAAATCGCCGCATGGGAGGCGGAAGACTGCATAGTTGCCTTCGGAAAGAAACTCATCGAAGCCGGCGTTGCCACCCAGAAGGATCTGGATGCCATTCAGGCAAAGATGAAGGAGACCATCTTCGAGATGTACAAACTCGCCATCGATCCGGAGGTTTCTCCCCGCATGGACCTCGTGAAGGACAATGAACTTCTCGGCGACATGATGTATTCCAACGGCAGCGTGGATTCCTTCGGCGATGCAAAACCAGAGGTCCTTATGCCTCTGGAAGAGAATCCCCGCGTGAAGCAGATAGCCGGCAAGGAGCGCTTCTGGCTCGACAAGGACGGCAAACCCGTCAGCAGCATGAAGAGCTACAACTTCCGCGACGGTGTGTTCGAGGCCATCGTAGACCGTTTCTATAAGGATTCCAGTCTCATCGCTTACGGCGAAGAGAACCGTGAATGGGGCGGAGCCTTTGCAGTCTATCGCGGACTCACCGAAGCACTTCCCTACCACCGCCTGTTCAACAGCCCCATCGCAGAAGCCGCCATCATCGGCACTGCCATCGGCTATGCCATGTGCGGCGGCCGCGTAATCCCCGAAATCATGTACTGCGACTTCCTCGGCTGCTGCGGCGACGAAATCTTCAACCAGCTTCCGAAGTGGCAGGCCATGTCCGGAAACATTTTGAAGATGCCCGTGGTGGTTCGCGTGTCCGTCGGCAGCAAGTACGGCGCCCAGCATTCCCAGGACTGGACTTCCCTCTGCACCCATATCCCGGGCCTGAAGGTAGTCTTCCCTGTAACGCCTTACGATGCCAAGGGCCTCATGAACAGCGCCCTGCAGGGCACCGACCCGGTGATCTTCTTCGAGAGCCAGCGACTCTACGGCATAGGCGAGCAGTTCCACGAGGGCGGCGTGCCTGAAGGATATTACGAACTTCCTCTCGGTGAGCCCGATGTCAAGCGTGCAGGCAAGGACGTCACTTTCCTTACCATCGGAGCGACCCTCTACCGTGCCCTGAAGGCTGCGGATATACTGAAAGAGAAGTACGACCTCGAGGCGGAAGTCATCGACGCACGCACCCTGGTGCCGTTCAACTACGAGAAGGTCATCGAAAGCGTGAAGAAGACCGGTCGCATCATCATTGCGGGAGATGCTTCTGCACGCGGCTCCTTCCTGAACGACCTTGCGGCCAACATCGCGGACCTCTGTTTCGACTATCTGGACGCGGCTCCCGTGGTGCTCGGTTCCCGCAACTGGATCACGCCTTGCCATGAACTTGAGGAGGCATTCTTCCCGCAGCCGGAGTGGTTCCTGGACGTAATCAACGAGAAGATGGTTCCGCTGCCGGGATACGTCCCCACCGGGAACTTCACCTCTGCTCAGCAGATCCTGCGTGCAAAGAAAGGTGTATAGTATGATTAACGTTAACTGTCACCTACATACGCCGTATTCATTCAGCGCCTTCAAGTCTATTGACGAGGCGCTGGACAGGGCGGCGGCAGAGGATGTCAAAGTAGTAGGAATAAACGACTTCTATTCTACCGATGGTTATAAGGACTGGAAGGAGGGATGTGCCGGGCGCGGCTTGTTCCCACTGTTCGGCATTGAATTCATTTCTTTGAATTCCGAGGACCAGGCCGCCGGTCTGCGGGTGAATGACCCCAATAATCCGGGGCGCACCTACATCAGCGGCAAAGGCCTGGCGTATCCTGTTGTCTTGAGCGGCGAACCCCTGCGGCAGCTTCAGGCAGTCCGTGCAGAATCCAATGCCCAGGTGGAGAAGATGTGTGCCAAACTGAACGAGTGGCTCAAAACCGCAGGCTTGGATATCCGTTTGGATTTCAACGAGATACGCGAGAAGCTCACGCGCGGTTCCATCCGCGAGAGGCATCTTGCCAAGGCACTCAGGCTTGCGATTGCGGGAGTGTCCGCGTCGGAACTCCCGTCAATCGCTGGATGCTATGAAAAGGTTTTCGGTCAGCCTGCCAAGTCGGATATCGGCAATGAAGTTGCCATTGAGAATGAAATACGCAGCCGGCTGCTGAAAGCCGGCGGTGCGGCTTTCGTGCCCGAGGATCCCAAGGCGTTCCTGCCGATGGAAACCGTGCAGCGCATAATCGAAGCGGCCGGAGGCATCCCCACCTATCCTTTCCTGGCAGATGATGCCAAAGGAAACTTTACTGATTTCGAAGGAGACCTTCAAAAAGCGGCCGATACGCTCAAAAAACGCGGCTTCAAGTCTGTAGAGTTCATAACGACCCGCAACACCACTGCAGTGCTGGAGCAATATGCCGGATATCTGGAAGATGAAGGATTCATCGTCACTTTCGGTTCCGAGCACAATACTCCCGCCATGGAGCCCGTCAAGCTCCGTACCCGCGATACAGACGATCTTTCCGACAAACTCAAGGCCATCAACTGGCGCGGTGCCTGCGCTGTCGCAGCCCATCAGGCCGGGCTTGATTCCATTGACGCCGGTTCCGAATTAATTTGTTCTGTCATTAATTTATTATGAATACCAACCTCCAAGCATTAATTGACATTTCCCGCAAATACGGCAGCGACTCCCGCTACGTGATTGCCGGAGGCGGCAACACTTCGTTCAAGACCGCGGACAAACTCTGGGTAAAGGCAAGCGGCCACGCCCTCGCCACCATCGGCGAAGACGGTTTTGCCGTTCTGGACCGCTCCAGGCTGAATCCGATGGGCACCAAGGCGTACAGTGCCGACACTGCCGAGCGCGAGGCACAGGTGAAAGAAGACCTTGCCGCGGCGTGCATTACGAGGGACCGCCGTCCTTCGGTGGAGACTTCCATGCACAATGCCATTGGCTTCGCCTTCGTGGTGCATCTGCATCCCACTCTGGTGAACGCACTCATGTGTTCGGTGCAGGCGGAGGCCAAATGCAGGGAACTGTTCCCCGATGCGCTGTACATTCCTTACTGCGATCCAGGCTATACCCTTTTCAAGAAAGTATATGACGAAATCGAGGCATGGAAGGCTTCCCGTGGCGCAGAGCCGCACGTCATCTTCCTGCAGAATCACGGCATCTTCGTCGGCGCCGACTCCGTAGCCGAAATCGAGAGTATTTACGATAATGTCATGTCGACGTTGGCAACAGCTGTTTCGGAGGGTATATCCCCTTCAACCGTCTCGCATTCGCTCGACCCCACCACTGACGTGGTCCCCCCTCTTAGCGTGCCGAGGGTGGCAGCGGTTTCAGGGGATATACCCTCCGAAACTGACGCTCCTGCCAACGGCTGTTGTTTTGTCGAGTCAATTCCGGCAATCCGGCAGATCCTGAGCCGTGGAGGACGTGGGCTGAAGACGCTGAAAGTGACTTGCAACAATCTCACGAAGCTGTTCTCGGAGAGCGCAGATGCGTTCAAGAAGGTCGCGGCACCGTTCACTCCGGACATCATTGTGTATTGCAAGAGCCACTATATCTGGCTTGAAGACCCCGCGAATGCCGAAAAGGCAATCGAAGAGTACATCAGCAAATACGGCCACACGCCCAAAGTCATCCTTATAAAAGGCATAGGCCTGGTGGCTGTAGGAGACAACGCGAAGAACGCCGGAACAATAACCGAAGTGTTCTTCGATGCCATGAAAGTCGCCGCCGGAGCGCAGGCTTTCGGCGGAGAACACCCGATGGAGCCCGAATGGATAGACTTCATAGACAACTGGGAGGTCGAGAACTACCGCCGCAAAGTGTCGGCGGGAACTTCAAACGGACGCGTTGAAGGCAAAACCATAATCGTTACCGGCGCCGCACAGGGCTTCGGCGAAGGCATAGCCCGCGAGCTCGTCAAAGAGGGCGCCAACATAGTGGTGGCCGATCTCAACGAAGTCACCGGAGAGGCTACGGCCGAAAGTTTCAATGCCATCTGCAAGAACAACCGGGCCATATTCGTTAAGACCAACGTCGCCGATATGGACAGCCTGAACAACCTGATTTCAGTCACCATCAGCAATTTCGGCGCCCTCGACGCATTTGTGAGCAATGCCGGAGTGGTCCGCGCAGGAGACCTTGAGGCCATGACTCCGGAAAATATGGAGTTCGTCACAAAGATAAACTACAGCGCTTATTTCTACTGCGCCAAGGTCGCCCAGCACGTCATGAAACTGCAGACCGCGGTGGACCCCGGATATTTCGCGGACATCATCCAGGTGAACAGCAAGAGCGGCCTGGAGGGCAGCAAGGCCAACTTCGCATATGCGGGCAGCAAGTTCGGCGGCATAGGGCTCACTCAGTCCTTCGCACTCGAACTGGCACCCTTCCGCATCAAGGTGAACAGCATCTGCCCGGGCAACTATCTGGACGGACCTCTGTGGAGCGATCCGGAAAAGGGCCTCTACATCCAGTACCTTAAGGCCGGCAAGGTGCCGGGCGCAAAGACGGTGGAGGATGTGAAGGAGTATTATCTGAGCAAGGTACCCATGCACAAAGGATGCACTCCCGTGGATGTGACCAAAGCCATCCTCTATGCCATGGAACAGACAGGAGAAACCGGCCAGGCAATCCCGGTTACTGGTGGACAAGTAATGTTGAATTAATATGAAAACAAAAGCAGTACGTCTTTACGGAAAGGACGATTTGAGACTGGAAGAATTTGAACTTCCGGCAATAGGAGAAGATGAAATCCTCGCCAAAGTGGTGAGCGACAGCATCTGCATGTCCAGCTACAAAGCCGCCCATCAGGCAGATACCCACAAGAGGGTTCCGCGCAATATCGCGGAGAAACCTGTCATCATCGGGCATGAATTCGCAGGAGAAATACTCGAAGTCGGCAAAAAATGGCAGGGCAGTTTCAAGAAGGGAGACAAGTTCTCCATCCAGCCTGCCATGTTTTACGAAGGCGGCCCGGTTGGAGTACTCAGCGCCCCCGGTTATTCCTATCAGTTCATCGGAGGAGATGCCACTTATGTAGTCATCCCCAACGAAGTTATGGAAACCGGATGCCTGCTTCCGTTCAAAGGAGCGGGATTCTATCCGGCATCCCTGAGCGAACCGCTTTCCTGCGTGATCGGAGCCATGCATGCCTGCTACCACACCACTCCGGGCACGTACGCCCATACGATGGAAATCAAAAACGGAGGCAAGCTCGCGCTGCTCGCCGGCGTCGGCCCCATGGGTCTTGCCTGCATCAATTACGTACTGCACCGCGAAGACCGCAGGCCGTCGCTTTTCGTGGTTACCGATATCGACCAGGGGCGACTGGACCGCGCCGCCAGCCTCTACACGGTTGAATTTGCAAAGTCCCGCGGAATCGAACTGCAGTATGTGAATACAGGTGCCGTCGGGGATCCGGTGGCAACGCTGAAAGAGATTTCCGGAGGCGAAGGCTACGACGAAGTGGTCGTGATGGCTCCCGTACCGGCAGTTGTGGAACAGGCCGACGACATACTAGCATTCGACGGCTGCCTGAATTTCTTCTCCGGCCCTTCAAAGGCACCCTTCAAGGCTCCTTTCAATTTCTACAATGTCCATTACGCATCCACCCATGTGGTGGGCACAAGCGGAGGCAATACCAATGATATGAAGGAAGCGCTGGAAATGATGGGCAAAGGGCTTGATCCCGCCGGACTCGTAACCCATATCGGCGGACTCAACGCAGTGATTGACACTACCCTGAACCTCACCTCCATCCCTGGTGGCAAAAAATTGATTTATACGCACATAACCATGCCGCTCACCGCCATCGCCGACTTTGGCAAGGTGGGGACTCCCGTTTTTGACGAACTCGACCGCATCTGCAAGGCCCATAACGGCCTGTGGAGCGTGGAAGCCGAGAACTACCTGCTTGCAAACGCCGACAAACTGTAATCCGCCATGAAAAGAGTTCTGCTTGCGACGGTGCTGGTGCTTCTGTCCCTTTTTGCGGCCAGTGCGCAGGATGTAATAACCTGCATTGACGGCACGGATATCATTGCCAACGTTCTTGAAATCAAAGCGGACGGCGTGTACTTCAAATACTTCGGAGAGCCTCAGGACCAGACCTACAGGCTCCCCGAATCAAGTATTCTGATGATTACCTATGCAACCGGGCAGACGTATATCTTCCCTGCAGGATACAATGTTCTGGAGACTCTTGCGAAAGCGAACCAGACTCCCGTTCCCGAACCTGTCAAAAAGAAATGCTGCTGCCTTTTCCGCTGCAGAAAACGCTGATTACTCTTTGCAAATCAGGCGGCCGCAGAAATAGCATACTGCTGCGACGGCCATACCGTTGATTGCAGGAAATCCCCACTTGACCAGGTTGGCCACAACGGCTCCCAGGACCACGCCGGCAACCGCAAACCAGTTGACGGTCTTAACCGGAACCGTATCCTCCAGATAAGCCTTACGGTTGAGGAAATAACTCTGGATCAGTATGATTCCAACAGGCGGCAGAGTACAGTTGAGTACGTTCAGCCAGCCGCAGAAATTCCAGTAGAGCCATACTGCTGCGACGGTACCGATAAGACCCGAAATCAGCACCATGGCCTTTTTGCTGAGACCGAATATGTTGCTGAGACCGAGACCTCCGGTATAGAGGGCGTTGTCATTCGTCGTCCAGATATTCAGGCCGAGAACCAGAACCGCAAGGTAAAAGAGGTTCAGGTTGAGCATCACCTCGAAGATGTCATTTCCACCCACATAGATGCTGGAAACCGCGCCGAAGCAGAACATCAGGCTGTTGCCGATGAAGAAAGCCACCACAGTGGTCCAGAGGCCTATCTTTCCGCTTTTGGCGAAACGGGTAAAGTTCGGAGTGGCAGTGCCTCCGGAAACGAAACTTCCGACCACAAGTCCGGCGCCTGCGATTATGCCGAGACTCTTTGTTCCCTGATTGAACTGCTCCACAAGTCCGAGATCCCCTTTATGCACCGCCATGATCATGGCGACAGTTCCCAGGATTGCCACTGCCGGAACGGCGATATAGCTGATGATGGTGAGGCTCTTGATGCCGTAATAGGCACTGCCGGTCATCAGGATACCGGCGATGAGCACCAGAAGATAACCCTGCCAGGGCATGTAATCCGGCGTAACCGTCAGGCCCAGGAGTTCCTTGGCAACGGGGATGGCGAACATTGCGAGACCTACGCCGAACCAGCCGATCTGCGTAAAACTGATCATTGCGCTGGGAAGCCAGCTGCCTTTCTGGCCGAAGCTGCGGCGCGCAAGCATATCCAAAGAAAGACCGCTCTCCGCACCGATCCAGCCAAGTGCACCGGTATAAGCAGCCAGAATGAGACCGCCGAGCAGGAGAGCCCAGACAAAACCGCTGAAATTCAAGCCTGCAGCGAGATTCTGTCCCACCCACATGCTGGCGCTGAAGAAAGTGAAACCAAGCATCACCATGAACATACTGAGGGTGCTTTTGCGCCCTGCGCGGTCTACCGCTTTGGATGTGTAATCCACATCGAACTTCTGTTTACTCATAATTCTTTGATATAAAGGTAATTTCTTTTATTCTGCGTTCGGCTGTTTCCCGAAGGGACAGCGACGGTGCTTTCCTGAACAACTCCTGTTCTTTTTCCCATAGTTCGCGCAACCCCTCCTGCGGAAGAGTGCCAAGCCCGGTAACCAGCAGCCATACTGCATAGTCCAGCGGGCCGTCGTAGCCCAGTTTCTCACCCACAAGAGCCTTCACATCTATCTGATCGGCACGTTCCCGAATTCCTCTCCAGTACTCGAACACCTCTTCGAAATGCACCGGAATCTCATAGCGGCGGGCGCCACCATCATAAATAATGCACTTTTCAAACAGAGCGTCAGGGTGATCCATGACAAAGCCGCGGAATTCCGGAGACACCACTCCGTCGTTCCATCCGAAATCTATATCCGGCACATTTATTCCGCTTACTCCTTTGTCGCGATATACCGAGAAGATTCCTTCATAGAAAAAGCACTGGAAGCCCTCGAATTCCGGGAAATATGCGCTGATGCGCTCGGACATCCTTTCCATGAGAGGTATGGCGCGAGTGCCCCCTATGGTAAAGAAAACTATCTTCTTTATGCTTCCGCCCTTGCGCCGGAACCGGTCTACCACCTGATCGAGGCAGAGCCGGAGAGTATCTCCCGTAGCGATGATATCTCCTATTACGAGAGTACGGTCGCGGGTGATGCGGAGTTTTTCATATTTGATGTCGAGACCGGTAATGACATGTTCTTCAATGATGCGTTCGCAGGAAAGGAAATGGATATCCCGCACTCTGATGCCTACCCGGTGACAGGCTTCCTCGGCAGGATAATTGAGTCCGCCACGGAGGATGGTCAGTATATCGACGTCGCCCTCCGAACCAGAAGGGAAAAGGTAACGGAGGGCGGCGACAGTTTCAGGGAGCATTGCGGAGTAGGAATCGAAGCCTACGACTTCTGGGGAGGCCATCAGATGCCGGGTCCCCTCCCCGCTTATGATGAAGTACTTGTTGCTGAACTGCGGAGCGTGCAGCTCATATATACTTGTGCCTTCCTGCAAACCGACGTACTGAAGGCTTGCTCCCCGTAAAGTTGTGGACATAAAAAATCCCGATTAGAGCCAATCGGGATACAAATATAATTCAATAATCGCAATGTGTCAAGGGAAAAAAGAAAGTATTGTTTAAATTATCGATTAAAGTGCTTCTAAACATATACACTACCATTCCCTCATTCCCTGAAATATTTCTGAATATCATAAGTTTTTTACTATGTTTGTATTGGGAACATCAGACGCAATGTGTATTATGACTATTATGAGGACCCTCACGTTTATTTTCCTTTCGATTACCGTATTGTCCTGCAACAACGCACCGCAGGCGAATCTGGCCCTGAACAGGACGGCCAAGGCATCATCTTCGTACGACCATAATCTTACCGCACAGCTGCTGACGGACGGCATTATCCATGAAGGCGTCCCTGCCTGGCTGGAGGTCATCACCCCGGAAGGCCCGGTAAACAGGGTGGAGCGAGAGAATACCTTGGACGGCAACCCCCACACCAGAATCAAACTGAACGGCGACAAAGGATGGTTATCCTTCCTCCCGCACGGATATACCATTGATGCAGACGAAGTTTCAGTACTGTATCAGGAGGCCCTGGAAGGCGGCAAGGGCGGGCCGGAGCATACGATAACCGTACCGGTAGAAACCACGGAAGGCCTGAATAACTGCACGATACATCTTAACTTCCCCCACGAAGGCAGTTGGAGAATAAAGGAAACCACTTTCCTGTGCAACGGAAAACCCATAGAAAACGTTCTTCCTTCGGAGCATTTCACAAGCGCATGGATGAGCGGGGAATGCGAAGATCAGTGGGTAATGGTGGACCTTGGCAGTGTCTGCAGGGTGGACAGCGTCAGGCTTCACTGGATCAATGCCCCGGTGGCAAGCTGCATCGAACTCTCCCGGGACGGCCAAAAATGGAAGGCCGCGGAGCATGGCAGATCCCGTTATGTCCGGGTCCGCGTGTCGGGCGGAACCGCTCTTGGAGGTGCATATTGTCTGAGCGAACTGGAAGTCTTCGGACCATCGAAAGCCCGATTGACGGAAGATGAATGGCAGGTATGCAGGGAAGGTAGCGACAACTGGCTTCCTGCAGTAGTCCCCGGGACGGTGCTGACCAGTTACATCAAGGCCGGCGCAGTGCCGGACCCTGATTTCGGCGACAACTGGGAGCAGATTTCAGAGTCTTATTTCAATTCAGATTTCATATACAGAAAAGAATTCGATTCGGAAGGAACCCCTGAAGGGAAACGCAGTATCCTTGAACTAGGAGGAATCAACTGGAAGGCCGACATACGTCTTAACGGCAAGGATGCAGGGCGCATCGAAGGCGCTTTCATGCGCGGCGGCTTCGACGTTACGGATATTCTTAACAAAGGACGCAATATTCTGGAAATCAAAATAATACATAATGCCCATCCCGGAGCGGTCAAGGAAAAGACCGCGAAATGGACGGGATACAACGGAGGCATCCTCGGCGCCGACAATCCCACTTTCCACGCCAGCATTGGCTGGGACTGGATGACCACTGTCCGAGGACGCAACATCGGCATATGGGACGACGTGCGGATAGTGCAGAAAGGTCCCGCAGAAGTGGCGGATCCTCTAATAGTTTCGAAGGTTTCTCCCCAAGGGCTTGCCAGCATCACGGCCTCGGTAGCCCTTTCAGGAAAGGCCGAAAAAGCAGAGATTGAAGGCTGGATAGGCGACATCCGCTTCAACAGGGATGTGACCGGAACCGGCGAAATTCAATTCACGCCTGACGAGTTCCCCCAGCTCAAAGACTGCAAACTGGATCTCTGGTGGCCAAACGGCTACGGAGAGCCCGTACTTCACGATGCGGGTTTCATTGTCCGGGTGAACGGCGAAATCTCGGATTCCCTGCACTTCAAGGCAGGAATCAGGGAAGTACGGCGAGTGGATGAAGACGGAGTACTTAATCTGTATGTCAACGGAGTAAGGGTTAATCCAATGGGCGGCAACTGGGGCTTTCCCCAGCAGAATCTGCAATACGGCGCCAGCCAGTACGACATCGCGGTCGGATACCACCGTCTCGAGAATTTCAACATGATCCGGAACTGGGTCGGGCAGACTCCGCACAAAGCCTTTTACGATGCCTGCGACCGCCACGGCATAATGGTCTGGCAGGATTTCTGGCTTGCCAATCCTTATGACGGCCCCGATCCCTACGACGAAGCCATGTTCCTTGCGAATGCGAAAGACTGGGTGTCCAGGATACGCCGGCATCCGAGCATAGTTCTTTATTGCGGAAGGAACGAAGGATGCCCGCCGCAGTCGCTCGACGTGCCGCTGCGGGACGAAGTGGTGGCCGGCCTGCATCCCGGCATACCTTACATATCCGATTCGGCCATGGGGCCCGTCAGCGGCAGGGGCCCCTACCGTGCGATGAGCACAGAGTATTATTTCACCCACCAGAGCGGGAAACTCCACTCCGAACGTGGAATGCCCAATGTCGCAGTATTCGAGAGCCTGCAAAAGATGATGCCGGAAGAAGATTACTGGCCCCAGGGAGAAATGTGGGGCAAGCATGACTTCACCACTGACGGAGCCCAGAAAGCGGCCACATTCAATAAGATGATGGAAGATGCCTTCGGCCCATGCAGTTCCGCAGGGCAGTTCTGCGCACTCGCCCAATGGCTCAATTACGAAGGATACAGGGCCATGTTTGAGTCAGCCAACGCTGCGGGCCGCAAAGGCCTGCTGCTCTGGATGTCGCACGCCTGCTGGCCGTCCCTCGTCTGGTGCACGTACGATTACTTTTTCCAGCCTACGGGCGCCTTCTTCGGCTGTAAAAAGGCCTGCGAACCTGTTCATATACAGTATAATGCCGCGTCAGGAACGGTAGAGGCTGTCTCTCTTTCCCGGCCTGTTCCTGAATCATTCCCGACATCCGGCGTGAAGGCATTCATGCAGATTTACGGCGCCGAGGGCAACCTGATTTCAGAGAAATCCGAAGCAATCACTCTGCTGTCAGATGCAACCGTTCAGTGCTTCCCGGCAGAAAAACCAGAGAACGAGCCGGTTTATTATCTGGCACTGCAACTGAAGGCCGGAGACGGGACACCGCTTTCCGAAAACTTCTACATACTCGGTGCGGAACCGGGGAACCTGCAGGCGCTTCGTGCGCTTCCTCCTGCAAAACTGACGAAGAAAGTCAGATGGACAGGCGGCAACTCCGCGGAAGTAACCCTGAGCAACAAATCCATCACACCGGCACTGCTTATAAGGGTAATTCTGAAAGACAAAAAAGGCAACGAGATTCTTCCCGTCGATTATTCGGACAATTATTTCGCGCTGATGCCCGGGACTGAAAAAACCATCACGGTCAAGTGGAAAGAGGGAAAAGCACGCAAAGTCGGCTTTACGCAACTGTGTGACAATTTCTAGAACAGCCCAGCCAGTTCTTCTGCTGTAAGGCCGTCGAAATAATCGGAAACGCCGCTGTCCTCAAGGGCGGCAAACACGGCAGTGCGGTCACAGCGCAGGCCATCCAGCCTGGCTGCAAGTCCTTCCGCAGGAAGGTTGCCGAGGAAATCTCCTCCGAAACGGACGTCTTCCAGAAGTCCGTGCCGGACAGACCATGAAACCTCCACGGTTCCGCAGGAAAACTTTTTTGAAACCCTGAAGTCCGCCGCCGGGGAACGGCCGTATATCCATTCCCATGTCCGGAACTTGCCATCCGCCATCTCGTCTATAGCAGCCTGCTGTTCCCCGGTCAGGGGCAGCTCGCTGTCGGAACCAGCAAGGATTCCGTGCAGGGCATCCCTGAAATGGAGCACATCCCTTAACCCGGGCAGATAATCCTTCAGGTTAGCCACCTTGCTTCGAACCGAAGCGATTCCGGCAGAAGACATCTTGCTGCCAGGCACGGAAAGGGCTTCTCCCAATACGGCCAGATCCACATCGAACATCAGGGTACCGTGTACCATCAGACGGTCCTTCCATACACGCTTGGCATAACCGGAGCATTTCCGTCCTTCCACCATGATGTCGTTACGGCCTGAAAGTTCGGCAGGAACGCCGAGAGAGCGCAGGGCATTGACCATAAAATGCAGATAATCGGGATAGTCCGCATTCAGGTCGCGGGATTTCCCTACTATAGAATAGTTAAGATTCTGCAGGTCATGATACACCGCTCCCCCGCCGGTAACCCTGCGGGCCAGAGCGATTCCATGCGCCTTCAAATAGTCCGTGTTTACCTCTGCAAACGGATTCTGGTTCAGCCCTATTATAACGGAAGGGGCGTTTCTCCAAAGGTAGAACACCGGTTCGTCGAGCGGCAGGCTTTCGAGGGCGAACTCATCGAAAGCCATGTTGCGGCAGGCGTCGGTACTGGTATTCAGAAGATATCTCATTGAAGACCGCAGAATTTCAGGATTTCCGGGACGATGTACTTCTTCATCTCCGGAAAGACCGGCTGATGTCCTCCCGGGTAGGATATCCCGGGCTTGCCATATTCACGCTCGAAAATGTGAGAGTGCCTTACAGTTTCGTCGGCATCGGCAAAAAAAGCGATGGTAAGGTCTTTTTCTTCCTGGGTGAGGGAGTCAAATTCATGAGCTTCAAGTGACGCAAAACCGTCGCACATGGAATCGGTGATCATAAAAGACTGCACTCCGTCCGCCCTGGGACTCAGGTATTTCATCTCTCCTTTTATCGTCCTCAGCCATGGAGAAATCTCCAATGCGGGATTGATCAGCGCCTTGCGGAAGCCGCGCAGTTTCTGCGCCCAGAACCCCCCAAGGGAATGCCCGACTATAAGATCCGGCTTATACTCACGGCAGAGGTCCTGCAGGAAAGGCATGGCCTCCGAAGGCTCCGGAGGCACGTCTGGAGACATCACTCCGGTTTCTTTCATCAGGATGCGGAGCTGGTCTGCCATTTTGTACCAGCCCGATGATGCAAATCCGTGTATAAATAGAGTGCGCATATATATGAAATGTCGGGCAAATTTAGTAAATTTGTGCCGCTTTTTAAGCAGAACATCATTCAATTATCTATAAGAAGTATGGTTAGTTATAAAGATCTTGGCCTTGTGAACACTCGTGAGATGTTCAAGAAGGCCGTTGCCGGCGGTTACGCCATTCCCGCATTCAATTTCAACAACATGGAGCAGCTGCAGGCCATTATCCAGGCCTCCGCGGAAACCAAATCCCCGGTTATCCTCCAGGTCAGCAAGGGAGCGCGCAACTACGCCAACCAGACCCTTCTCCGCTATATGGCGGAAGGAGCGGTAGAATACGCAAAGGAACTCGGATGGGAGCATCCCCAGATAGTTCTTCACCTCGACCACGGAGACAGCTTCGAACTCTGCAAGAGTTGCGTCGACATGGGCTTCAGCTCCGTTATGATCGATGCATCTTCCCTTCCTTACGAAGATAACATCGCCCTCACCAAGAAAGTCGTCGAGTACGCTCACAAGTTCGACGTTACCGTAGAGGCAGAACTCGGCGTACTCGCTGGTGTGGAAGACGAGGTTTCCGCAGAGGAATCCCATTACACCCGCCCCGAGGAAGTAATCGACTTTGCAACCCGCAGCGGCTGCGACTCCCTCGCAATCTCTATCGGCACCAGCCACGGCGCATACAAGTTCAAGCCCGAACAGTGCACCCGTGACCCCAAGACAGGACGTCTGGTTCCTCCGCCGCTGGCATTCAACGTCCTTCACGAAATCGAGAAGAAACTCCCCGGCTTCCCCATCGTTCTCCACGGATCTTCCTCCGTACCGCAGGAATATGTCGACATCATCAACGAGCACGGCGGCAAACTACCCGATGCGGTAGGCATCCCCGAGGAGCAGCTCCGCGAAGCCAGCAAGAGCGCAGTCTGCAAGATCAACATCGACTCCGACAGCCGTCTTGCCATGACAGCGGCCATCCGCAGGGTCTTTGACGAGAAGCCCGGCGAATTCGACCCCCGCAAGTACCTCGGCCCCGCACGCGACGAAATGAAGAAGCTCTACGAGCACAAGATCGTCAACGTCCTCGGCTCCAACGGCAAAGCCGAATAGCCTGCCCGGCGCAGACAAGCGCCGCAGAATACCGAAAAACGGCAGAGTTCCTCTAAAAGAGCGACTCTGCCGTTCGGCGTATAAAGACATTGTGCATATTATGCACCGTAAAGGCGGTCGTCGGAGAACGACCAGAAGGAATGGTCGCTGATTATTATATGGTCGAAAAGCATCAGATCGAAGGCGGAGCAGGCCCGGCGCAGGGAATCGGTGCATGCAATGTCCGCTTTTGAGGGATGCGGGTTGCCGCCGGGATGATTGTGCACCAGAATCAGAGACTTTGCACCGTTAAGTATAGCCGCCTCTATTACCATCTTGTTATCTATTATGGTTCGGTCGGTACTGCCCGTAGAAAGCAATTCCTTTTTGATGAAGCGACTGGATTTGTTCAGGAACAGCACATAAAACTCTTCTCTCCCAAGGCCTTTCATCGACGGAATCATCAGCTCATACACGCTGCGCGGCGTGCAGATCAGTTTCCGGTCCGCACCAGCCCTCTCTTCCAGAAAACGGCGTCCGAGTTCGAATGCCGCCATCACCGAACAGGCTTTGAGCGGCCCTATTCCTGGCAAAGTCTTCATCTCAGAGAAGGGCATTCCGAACAGTTTTACCAAACTGCCGTCCGCCTTTCCATATAATTTATTGGCAAGTTCGACTGCGCTGATTTCGCGCGTGCCGCTACGCAGCAGCACTGCGAGCAGTTCACCATCACTCAGGGCTCCGGGGCCCTTCTCGAGCATCTTCTCACGAGGACGCTCGGATTCGCATAATTCTTTGATCTTCATAGTCCAAGTTTCTAACGGAGCGCAAGAAAAGAAAAAGCTTCCAATATTCCAAGGCCTCAACTCAAGTTAAACGATTATAAACGTTTAACTCGCCCTGTTGATAAGTTTGTGGAAAAATTTGTAAAACAATGGAAGAAAATGGAAAATTTTTGCTACCTTTGCGGCATTGCGTATACGAATTATGGTCACTTTTATCGGAGAATACACGTCCAGGATTGACGACAAGGGAAGAATGGTCTTTCCGTCGCCTCTCAAGGGCATGTTGCCGCCGGGAAGCGACATGAGGTTTGTCATAAAGAAAGATCTTTTCGAACCCTGCCTGCAGATGTTCACCATGGAAGAGTGGGAGCATACCAGCGCGGAGGTAAAGAGCAAGCTCAATTTCTTCAACAGACAGCACGCAATTTTCTGGAGAGAATATATGCGTGACCGTGATGTGGTAGAGCCCGACGGCAAGTTGGGGCGTATTTCCGTGTCACGTAAACTCCTTGATGCCATAGGTGTAACCAAAGAGGTGGTTTTCTCCGGCAATGACTTCAAGATCGAGATCTGGGCAAAGGAAGAATTTGAGAAGCGAAGAATCCCGAACGACGAATACATTGCCATTGCAGAAAGCCTTTCCGACAAATAGGAAGGAGACTGCAATGAGCACATATCACAATCCCGTACTACTTGACGAGAGCGTTTCCGTGCTGATTACGGATACCTCCGGTGTGTACGCAGACGCCACCTTCGGCGGAGGCGGGCACAGCGCCGAAATACTTGCACGCCTGAGTCCTGAAGGCCGTCTCATGGCGTTCGACAGGGATGCCGATGCCGCGCAGAATGCACCTGCCGACAAGCGTTTCATCCTGATACACAACAATTTCAGATTCATACACAACTATACGCTCCTCCATTTTCCGGAGGGGCTCGACGGCATCCTCGCAGACCTGGGAGTGTCGTCGCACCAGTTTGATACGGCGGAACGGGGCTTCTCGTTCCGGTACAGTGCCCCTCTTGACATGCGAATGAACGTGCAGGGCGACAGGACTGCAGCCGACATTGTCAATTCGTATACGCAAAACGAGTTGGAAAAGATCCTTAGAGTCTATGGCGAACTGGACTCCGCACACAGGATGGCCGCACTTATTGTGAAGGCCCGTGCGGAAAAGCCCATCCTCACCACGGACGACCTCGACAATGCAGTTGCAGCCGCCCTGCCGTCTTTCGCAAATCACAAGGTGCTGGCAAAGGTCTATCAGGCCTTCCGCATCGAAGTCAACCAGGAGATGCGTTCGCTGGAAAAATTCCTCCAGGGAGCAACCGCTTCGCTCAAGAAGGGCGGACGCCTGGTTGTCATCACCTACCATTCCCTCGAAGACCGGATGGTGAAGAATTTCTTCCGCACCGGCAACATCGAAGGAAAACCCCGGAAAGATATCTTCGGCCGGGACGAAGCGCCGCTCAAGCCCATAGGCAGCAAGCCCGTACTTCCCTCCGAAACGGAAATATCCCTCAACACACGGGCACGCAGCGCCAAACTGCGCGCCGCACTGAAAAACTGACACATGGAAGAGAAGCGCAAATGGAAACTCTCGGACCTCTGGGTCCTGCTGAAGAACGGAGCCGGTGCAATACTCACCGGCAACCTCCTGCTGCGCCTCAACATAGGCAGGTATTTCCTGCACATCGCATATACCTTCCTGCTTTTCTGGATAGTGATTTTCGAGAGCCTAATGGCGGAGAATATGCTGGGAAAAGTAGAACAGGGGAAGGCGAAACTGCGTGAAATGGAAATCATCTGTGCAGACAAGACTTTCGAAGTAGCGTCCATGAGCCGCAGGAGCGAAGTGCAGAAACGGCTTGAAGCCATGGGATCGAAAGTCAGGGAACCGGAAAAACAGACAATAGTATTGGAATAATGGCTGATGGTGGAAACATAAAGCCTAAACAGGACAGGATAGGACGTGTAATGCTCACGTTCTATCTGGTCCTGTTAGTGATTTCGGTGCTTGTAATCGGCAAGCTGGTGTATTTCCAGCTGGTCTGGAAACCCGATCCCAAAATTGCAGGTCCCCTCACGCCTTCCATTACAAAACGAACCATCGAACCCGTCAGGGGCAATATCATAGACTGCGAAGGCAGGCTTCTCGCCATGTCTTATCCTGTTTACGACATCCATATGGACTGCACCGTCCGCAAAGCGGAATTCGAAAGTGCCAGAAACAAGGAAAAGGGCCGGATGGGCGAGGCTGAATGGATGGACAAGGCGAAGCAGCTTTCCGAAGGTATCTCCGGAATAATAGCAGGCGTCGATGCCGGCATCCTCTACCGCCAGATAGCCGAAGGCAGGAAGAACAACCGCAAATATCTCCTTATAGTCAAAGGCGTGGACCGCAAGACCATGCTCCGCATTTCTTCGCTTCCTCTCTTCAGGGAAGGCAGCAACCGGGGCGGAATGATAGTCGAGCAGCGGAATATCCGAAAATACCCTTACGGAAAACTGGCACGCAGGACAATCGGATTCGTGCGCGACAATAACGGCATACCGGAAGAGGAAATCAAGGGTAATCCCGGCCTTGAGGGCCGCTACGACGCCATCCTTCACGGAAGCGACGGCAAGGAATACCTCAAACTCACCGACAAGGGCCGAGTGCGCTGCTACGACAGCGTCTATGTGCGGGCCGTCGACGGCGAGGACCTGCGGACCACGATCAACATAGATTTCCAGGCTGCCGCCGACAGGGCCCTCAGGGAACAGATAGATTCCATGAAAACCCTTAACGGAGCCTGCCTTGTGCTGATGGAGGTGCGCACAGGAGCCATCAGGGCCATGGTTAACCTTTCCCGCGACCCGGGCAGGGGCAACAGTTTCGAGGAAATAACCAATTTCGCCATCGGTCGCCGCTATGAACCGGGGTCGGTGTTCAAGACCGTTACGCTCCTGAGCGTCCTCTCGGACGGATATGTCAGGAACCTTGACGAAACCATTCCGACAAACCATGGTTTTGTAAAGGAAACGAAGGTTAAACAGGATATTCACATTTCCGATTGGGAAAGGGAGCACCACACTTCGCAGATAAGCGTGCGCGACGGATTCAAGATTTCGTCCAACTACGTATTCGGCACGCTTGCAGTCAGCAATTACGCCAGCCATCCTAAGGATTACGTGCAGAAAATCTATTCATACAACCTGGGCGACGCATTCGACTTTGACCTCGAAGGTCTGCTGACTCCCACGATTCCGAATCCTGCCAACAAGGCCGTCTGGTCCAACACCACGCTGGGATACATGGGGCATGGTTACATGACGGAAGAGACTCCTCTGCATATCCTGACATTCTACAACGCCATCGCAAACAAGGGCAAGATGGTGAAGCCCTATCTTGTGGAAGACATTGAAAAGGGAGGCACCGTTACGGACAAACGCGGCCCCAGCGTACTCAACGCCTCCATCTGCTCCCGCGCCATCGCAGACACGATGACAAGGGCCCTGCTCTCGGTAACCGACGAAGGCACCGCCAAGGTGCTGCGCAAGGCGAAATGCAAGGTGGCGGGAAAGACAGGGACTTCCTTCGGGACCTTCCCTGGAGGCGGTTACCAGGACGCATCCGGGCGCAAGAAATACCAGGGCAGTTTCGTGGGATACTTCCCCGCGGAGGATCCGCAGTACAGCGTTGTATGCGCCGTTTTCTCCGACCCCTGCTATACCAATTACAATTACCAGGGCGGCGGCATCCCGGCAAGGACCGTGAAGAATCTCGTCGACTACGTATATATAAACGACCCGCGTTTCAGGGCTAAAATGAACGACAAATGAAACTTGGCGATATAATAAGGACTACAAGCGCGGTCATCCTGCACGGAAACGCCTCGGACGAAATCACTTCCATCACGAGTGATTCGCGCAAGGCATGCCCCGGAGCGCTTTTCCTGGCGGTGAAAGGATGCAGCGCCGACGGACACGCCTACATTGAAGACGCTCTTGCAAAGGGCGCTTCGGCAGTGGTTGACGCAAGCCGCAGGGATCTTGCGCTCTGCGCCGACAATTTCTACGGGCATCCGTCGGGAAAACTGCAGCTCGTTGGCATCACCGGCACCAACGGCAAGACCACTACCGTAACCCTCCTTTACAACATGTTCAGGAGCCTCGGTTATGAATGCGGCCTGCTGTCCACCATCGCCAACTATGTGGGAACGCGCCGCAGCGAAACCGCCAATACCACGGCGGACCCGGTCACCATCAATTCACTGCTCGCTGAGATGGCTGACGCCGGCTGCCAGTACTGTTTTATGGAAGTCAGCTCGATAGGAGTGGAGCAGGAGCGCATCGCCGGGCTTGAATTCAAGGTCGGAATCTTTTCGAACCTAACCCACGACCATCTTGACTATCACAAGACTTTCGCCGAATACCTCCGCTGCAAGAAACTCTTCTTCGACGGTCTCGGCAAAACGGCGGTTGCAATCATCAACGCAGATGACAAGAACGGCCCGGTAATGGTGCAGAACACTGCCGCGAAGGTCATAACCTACTCGTGCAGAAGCGCTGCCGACCATACCTGCAGGGTACTTGAGGAAAGTTTCGAAGGGATGTTGCTCCGCATTGACGGGACGGAAGCCTGGACTAAACTCACCGGCAGGCACAATGCCAGCAACATACTCGCCATATACAGTACTGCCATCGCACTTGGAGCCGGACAGGAGGAAACGCTTCTTGCAATAAGCAGGCTCGATCCCGCCCCCGGACGCCTCGAAACCCTTCGCGGTCCGCGCGACCTTGCCGTGGTCATAGACTACGCCCATACTCCGGATGCACTGCAGAACGTACTTGAAACCCTGCGCGACATCGCTCCGGAAAGAGAACTGGTGTGCCTCTTCGGATGCGGAGGAGACCGTGACCGGAGCAAACGTCCGGAAATGGCCGCAGTTGCAGAGAAATTCTCCGACAGGATATTCGTCACTTCCGACAACTGCCGAACGGAGAATCCAGATTCCATAATAGAAGAAATAAAGTCCGGCTTCAGCCGCGAAGGACTGGTGAAAACCGTCTGCATCACCGACAGGAAAGAGGCGATAAAGGCAGCCATTACCCTAGCCAGGCCTTCTTCCACGATATTGATTGCAGGCAAGGGGCATGAGACGTACCAGATAATAGGGACAACGAAATATCCCTTCGATGAAAGGGAAATAGTCAACGGTATTTTTGAACTTATCAGATAATGTTATACCATCTTTTCCAATACCTTCAAGATGCGGGCATCCCGGGAGTGCGGCTGATGTCGTATCTGTCGTTCCGGGCAATGGCTGCCGTAGTGCTCAGCATGCTGGTTTCCTTCTTCTTCGGCAAACGCATCATCCGCTGGCTGCAGCGCAGGCAGATAGGCGAAAGCATACGAGACCTGGGCCTCGCCGGCCAGATGGAAAAGAAGGGCACTCCCACTATGGGAGGCATCATCATACTGATTTCCGTCATGGCGTCGGCGTTGCTCGTGTGCGACCTGAGCAATATATATATAAGGTTGCTGCTACTTACCACCGTATGGTGCGGAGGCATCGGCTTTACCGACGACTATATCAAGGTGTTCAAACACAATAAGGAAGGTCTCTCCGAAAAAAGCAAGCTAGTGCTGCAGTTCGGACTGGGTCTGGTGGTGGCTTTTGTGGTATGCATCAGCCCCGACATCCCCACCGACCAGCTGGTGACCACCATTCCCTTCGTGAAGGCTCATGAATTCGACTACTCGTGGCTGTCTCCCTTCAAGGGCCAGCTCGGCGTCTATTGCTCATGGGGCATATACATGATAATGATCATCATAGTGGTGCTCGCCTGCTCCAACGGCGTGAACCTGACTGACGGTCTTGACGGGCTTTCCACCGGCACGTCCGCCATCGTGGGGGTAGTCCTCGGCCTGCTTGCATATCTTTCCGGCAACGCCATCGACTCCAGGTACCTCAACATCATGTACATACCCGGCACCGGGGAGATTGCAATCTTCATGGCGGCCCTGGTGGGCGCGCTGATAGGATTCCTCTGGTACAACACCTTCCCGGCCCAGGTGTTCATGGGCGATACGGGAAGCCTGACCATCGGCGGAATCATCGGCGTCAGTGCAGTGCTCATGCGCAAGGAACTGCTCCTCCCCCTGCTTTGCGGAATCTTCCTTGTCGAAAGCGTGAGCGTACTCATTCAGAAATACTGGTTCAAATATACCAGGCATAAATACGGAGAGGGACGAAGGGTGTTCCTCATGGCTCCCCTGCACCATCACTACCAGAAGCAGGGCATGCCGGAACCGCGCATCGTCACGCGCTTCTGGATAGTGGGAATAATACTGGCGGTAGGTACTTTGGCATTGTTGAAGCTTAGATAATATGAACAGAATGGTTATTCTCGGCGGGGCCGAGAGCGGCGTAGGAGCTGCCGTGCTCGCAAAAGTGAAGGGATTCGACGTGTTCCTTTCCGACAACGGCAGCATAAAGGAAGAATACATCAAGACACTTCGCGAATGGGATATCCCCTTCGAACAGGGAGGTCATACGGAAGAACTCGTGCTGAATGCGGACGAGGTCGTCAAGAGCCCGGGGATTCCGTCCACGGCTCCACTGGTGCGAAAACTCGGCGACAGGGGCGTCCCCATCATCTCCGAAATAGAGTTCGCGGCCCGTTACGATACAGCGAAGAAGGTGTGCGTCACCGGCTCCAACGGCAAGACGACCACTACCAGCATCATCTATTACCTCCTGCAGAACGCAGGCCTCAACGTCGGCCTCGGAGGCAACATAGGCAAAAGCTACGCAATGCAGGTGGCAACCGAAAAGCACGACTATTACGTACTGGAAATCAGCAGCTTCCAGTTGGACAACTGCTACGATTTCCGCCCGGATATCGCCATCATCACAAATATCACCCCCGATCATCTCGACCGTTACGACCATAACTTCGAGAATTACATCCGCGCGAAGTTCCGCATCACCCGCAACCTCCGCCCGGAAGACTGCTTTATTTTCGATTCCGACGACGCAATCACCATTGACCACCTCGACAAGATTGTTCTGAAGGCCAAGATGCTGCCGTTCAGCCAGAAGAAGGAAGTCAGCCAGGGCGCGTTCCTCCGCGACGACAGGATTGTGATGCGCTATGAGCAGGACGAGAGCGAAATCTATCTTAAGGAACTCGCGCTGGGCGGCAAGCACAACATTTACAACTCCATGGCCGCTGCACTGGCCGCCAAGGCCGCCGGCATCGACAATCAGGTGATCCGCGAAAGCCTCAAGACCTTCAAGGCTGTGGAACACAGGCTCGAACCGGTACTGAGCGTAGGAGGAGTACTCTATATCAACGATTCCAAAGCCACCAACGTGGATGCCGCATGGTATGCTCTGGAATGCCAGAACAACCCGGTGGTATGGATAGTGGGCGGCACAGACAAAGGCAACGATTACAGCGTGCTCTCCGATCTCGTGAAGGAGAAAGTAAAGGCCATCGTATGCCTGGGGGTTGACAACAGCAAGATACACGCGGCATTCGAAAGCATAGTGGGCAGCGACAACATCTGCGACACCCTCAGCGCTGAAGAAGCGGTCAAGGCATCTGCGGCATTCGCAAAGAAAGGAGACGTGGTGCTGCTCAGCCCCTGCTGCGCGAGCTTCGACCTTTTCGACAATTACGAAGACCGCGGAGAGAAATTCAAGGAAGCGGTAAGAAGACTGTAAGGACACATGGGCGAAAAGAAAAGGACAATCTGGAATTTCTACGAGGGCATCGCAGGCGACAAAGTGGTCTGGATAATCATGCTGATGCTGATAATGGTCTCCATTCTCTGCATCTTCTCGTCCACCTCGAGGCTTCTCGGTCCCGGGCAGAGCCGTCTCGACATGGTCTGGGACCATCTCAAAATTGTCCTTCTCGGCCTCGGCCTGATCCTGGCATGCTATGCCATCCCGAGCATAGCTTTCTTCCGCAAACTTTCCAGCCTTGGGTTCATAGTATCTTTCCTGATGCTCGCGTTCCTGATTTCCGGTCTCAACCTTGGATTCATACGTTCGGCCGAAATCAACGGTGCACGCCGTATCATACAAGTCGGCTCGCAACAGCTCCATGTCAACGAGGTGGTCAAGGTTGCGATGGTCCTGTATCTGGCCTGGGCGATCGACGCATTCAAGAAAAAGGAACTCAGGCTTTTCGCAGACAAGCCGATGCGGCAGAAGATATTCTATATTTACGCTCCTTTCCTGCTGATAACCATGATGCTGCTCCCCGGCAGCAACTCTGCGGCCCTTTTCACCGGAGGCATCATGTTCCTTACCATACTGCTCGGAGGGGATTCTGCCAGAGACATGTTTATATTGGTGGTTGCCGGAGCCGCCCTGCTGGCCCTGAGCGTCGGCATCTGGTATGTATCCGGAGGAAAATGGTTAGGCCGTATCGGAACGGGAGTGTCACGCGTGCTCAGCAAAGAGGACAATGAGGCCAAAGTGCTGAACAGCAGGGTGGGAAGCGTAGATTACTACAAGGCCCTTGACGAAATCCGTCAGCCCTATTCGGCCAAAATAGCCGTTCATCAGGGCGGATTGCTTGGAAAGGGTCCGGGCGGAAGCACGCAGCGCTATGTCGTCCCGGACATCTCTGAAGACTATATGTTCAGTTTCATAATCGAGGAATACGGCATCCTCGGAGGACTGGTCATTATAATACTGTACCTCAGCCTGCTTGCCAGGAGCGCCATCATAGTGCGCAACTGCGGCAACGACCTTTACGCGAAACTTTCCGTCGCAGGGCTCACCCTGCTGATTTCAGGTCAGGCGTTCCTGCATATATGCGTCAATGTGGACATAGGGCCCATGACAGGGCAGACGCTGCCGCTCATCAGCCACGGAGCATCCGCATTCCTCTGTTTCTGCATCGCCTTCGGAATAATCCTGTCCTTCAGCAAGATTGCCTACAAGCGCATCGCCAGGGAACAGAAGAACGCAGACCCTCTGGTGGACAGGCACACCGATATACAAAACGACCTCAACGATCTCGACAGTTTCGAGAGCGGAAACGACCAGGAAGAATATGGAATATAAGAAAATACGGGCAATCATCAGCGGCGGCGGCACGGGAGGACACATCTTCCCTGCCATCAGCATCGCGGACAAACTTAAGGAACTCAATCCCGAAACCGAAATTCTATTCGTAGGAGCAGAGGGCAAGATGGAGATGGAAAAAGTGCCTGCAGCGGGCTACAGGATAGTCGGTCTTCCCATCAAGGGGCTGCAGCGCCGGTTGAACTTCCGCAATCTGATAAATGCCGTAAAGGTGCCTTTCCTTATGCTCAAAAGCGAGAGGATGGCCGGCAGGCTGATAGACAGTTTCAAGCCCGACATTGCAATCGGAGTGGGAGGATATGCCAGCGCTCCCCTGCTGCGTAAAGCCTGCGCCAAAGGTGTCCCTGCTCTGATCCAGGAACAGAACGGCTTTGCCGGACTCACCAACAAGATGCTCGCCGCAAAAGTACGCTGCATCTGCGTGGCCTACGAAGGAATGGAGAGATTCTTCCCGGCAGACAAGATAGTTTTCAGCGGCAACCCTATCCGCAGGGAGTTCCATCCCTATTCAGAAGCCGAGAAAGCCGAGGCCCTGACATTCTACAAACTCGATCCTGCGAAAAAGCACATCCTGATAGTAGGAGGAAGCCTCGGCAGCGGAACCCTGAACAAAGCCATGAAAAAATGGATTTCGGAAGGATGCCCGGGAGGAGAAGACGTGGAGATTATCTGGCAGTGCGGAAAGTATTATAAGAAAGGAGTGGATGAATTCATGGCCGGCAGGGATCTTCCTTCCGTCAGATACTCCGATTTCATAGCAAGGATGGACTTTGCATATGCAGCGGCGGATGTCGTAATCTCCCGCAGCGGCGCGTCTTCCATTTCGGAAATATGTGCAGTGCAGCGCGCGGCGGTCTTCGTTCCTTCGCCCAATGTGGCGGAAGACCATCAGACACACAATGCCATGGCGCTGGTAAACAAGGGTGCGGCCCTCATCGTGAAAGACGATGAAGCCGAGGAGAAACTGCTTTCCACCGCCATCGGACTTGCCCACGATCCGGAGCGCATCGCAGAAATGGAGAAGAATACGGCTCCCCTGGCAAGGCTGGACGCCGCAAAGACCATAGCGGAAGAAATTTACAAAATAGTGTAGCATGGCGTATTCGAACATATATTTCATCGGCATTGGCGGCATAGGCATGAGCGCCATCGCGCGCTATTACAAATTCAAGGGATACAGTGTCGGCGGATACGACCGTACCCCTTCCGAACTGACGGCCGAACTGGAAAAGGAAGGCATACAGGTCCATTACGAGGATGACCCGGGGCGCATTCCCACACGTGTCGACGACACGCTGGTAGTTTATACCCCCGCCATTCCCGACAGCCTGAATGAACTTCAGTATGTCCGCGAGAACGGCTACCGGGTAATAAAGCGGAGCCGTATGCTCGGCGAAATATCCATAGGGCAGAAATGCCTCGCGGTATCCGGTACGCACGGAAAAACCACCACATCCACCCTTGTGGCACACATACTTACCGCCGGAGGTGAAGGATGCACGGCCTTCCTCGGGGGCATCTCCAAGAACTACGGCACCAACGTGCTGATGAGCAGCAACGACGTAATGGTGGCCGAGGCTGACGAGTTCGACAGAAGCTTCCTGCAACTGCACCCGGATATCGCCGTTATCACAGCCATGGACGCCGACCATCTCGACATCTACGGCGACCTCGCCCATGTGCAGGAGGCTTTCCGTCAGTTCGCTTCCCAGGTTAAAGGCAGCCTGATCGCAAAACTCGGGCTCCCCGTAGGCAGCGACGACACTTCCGCAAAGATATATACCTACCATACCGACAATCCTGCCGCGGACTTCCATGCCTCGAACCTGAAGGCGGATGCGCTCGGGCACTTCACATATGACCTGCATTATCCAGGCGGCGTGATTGAATCCGTGAGAGTAGGCACGCTCGGACGCGTAAATGTGGAGAACAGCATTGCCGCCGCGGCGGTATGCCTGCTTCACGGCACGGATCCGGCAGCAGTGCGCAAGGGCATAGGCAGTTTCGAAGGGGCGCGCAGGCGCCTGGACGAGCATGTCAACGTTCCGGGGCTCACATACATAGACGATTACGCCCATCATCCGCAGGAACTTGCCACAGCCATATCTTCACTTAAGGAAATATTTCCCGGAAGGAAACTTACGGGAATCTTCCAGCCTCATCTCTACACCCGCACGAGGGATTTCGCGCCGGAGTTCGCCGAAGCGCTCAGCCTGCTCGACAAACTGATTCTGCTCGACATCTATCCCGCCAGAGAGGATCCCATTCCCGGAGTCACTTCCGAAATCATATTCAGGGACGTGACCTGCCAGGAAAAGATTCTGCTCAAAAAGGAAGACCTGATGGATTATCTCGCCGACGAGCCCATAGACGTGCTGGTCACTTTCGGGGCAGGCAACATCGACCGCTATATCGAACCTATCTCGGAACTGCTTAAATCCCGCATATGAACAAGACCGTGAAATACCTGCTTTTTGCGCTCTCAGTCGCGCTGTTCGCCGCCGTCACCATGCTGGTGCTGGTCCAGGCGCATGGCCGCAGGCATCTCACAACATGCAATTCGGTTGAAATCTCTTTCAGGGACACGCTTGCCTTCGTAGGCGAAGACGACATCCGCGCCATTCTCGCGAAAGATATTCCGGCCATCACGGGCACGAGGATAGATAGCATACGTCTCGACCTGATAGAAAAGAAACTGAATTCGCAGAGTATGATACTTGAAAGCCAGGCATGGGCCGGGGACGACGGAGTACTGCACATCAGCATAAGAGAGAGGATGCCCGTTGCAAAGATGGTCAGCCACGGGAACTCTTTCTACATTGACGCCGGCGGATGCGTTTTCCCCGTACAGGGGGCATGCAAGATGGAAGTACCGGTTTTCGAGGGAGAACTTCCCCTGCACGACCCGGCATGGTTCCCGTCCGTACTCGGTCTTCTCGATTACATGAAGAGGCACAGACGCGAAGGCAGCATTTCATGTTTCGAAGTTCAGCGGGACGGAAACCTGATGATGCATCCCCGCGAAGGTAAGGAAATCATCATCTTCGGAAAACCCGAAAAGGCCGCCTCGAAGTTCGCCCGCATCGACGAATACTACAGAAAAATCAAGCCAGCCAAGGAGGAAGGTTATTATTCGACAGTAAATGTAAAATACGAAGGACAGATTGTCTGCAGGAAATAAATACAACTATATGGAAGACAGATACATAGCAACAGTGGATCTCGGCACGTCAAAGATTGCCCTTGCGGTTGCAAGGGTGACCGGCGACAATGCCGAAGTGCTTTACTACAAGGAGAATCCGGCCGACGGCATGAGGTACGGATGCATCTTCAATCCCACCAGGGCGGCCGTCCCCCTCAAGGCGACAATAGAAAATGCGGAGGAGGAACTCGGAATCAAGATTTCCCAGGTGGTCATCGGGGTACCCCGTTTCGGAGTCCGGCAGGAAGTTTCCAGCGCACGGGTGCAGCGCACGGATGCGGAGTCCTGCATTACCCAGGAAGAGATCGATACCATCAAGAGCATGGCTCTCGATTCATATCCCCTGGACGACAACAGCGAACAGGACATTTACGGCGGAGCCGCACAGTCCTTCAGCACCGGAGATTATCTCAACTGCACCGAAGAAGATGTGGTGGGCATGCCGAGCTCGGTGCTTGAAGGGAATTTCAAGGTATTCGTAGGCGCAAAAAAGGCATCCCGCAACATCGACATAATGCTTAACAAGGCGAACGTCGCCCCTGCTCGCAAATACTTCCTTCCTCCCCTCTGCGCCGATGCAGTGCTCAGCGTGGAAGAAAAGGAAAACGGAGTGGCCCTTATCGAACTGGGCGCCGGGGTTTCCTCCGTCACCATCTACCAGGGCGGCATACTCCGTTATTACTATGCCATTCCATTCGGAGGCAGGACCGTCACTACCGACATAAAACTTGAGTGCGGGTTCACAGAGCGCCTTGCCGAAAACATCAAGCTCGGTTTCGGCTCCTGCATCCCCGACAAATTGCAGACCATGAGCGACAAAATCCTGCAGATAAAGGACGAAGAGAACGGTACCGAGCAGCAGTTGCATGTAAAGTACCTGTCCGAAATAATCACCGCCCGCATGCGGGAGATCATCGATGCCATCCTATTCAAGATACAGGAAAGCGGCTATGCCGACAGGCTGCGCAACGGCGTGGTACTGACAGGCGGATGCGCCAATCTCGCCGGATGCGCCATCCTCATCAAGGAAATGTCCGGATACAACGTACGCACCGGTTATCCCCGGCCCAGGTCATTCTCCGTCAGCGGATGCCCTTCGATCTGCGAGACCAGCGCCGCCGCTTCAGTGGGGATGCTCCTCCAGGTAAGGGACGATGCCCACCTCAACTGCATAGAAGCAGTGACTGTCAAAAGTAAGGAAGCACCCGCGAAAGTCCGGACTGAGGAACCGGAGGCAGACACTGAAGAGCCTGCGGACACCCTCTTCAAACCCGATGTATGGGAAGTCCATCCGCCGGAGCAACAACAGAAGAAAAAGAAGGAACCCAACTTCATCAAATGGTTCAAGGATAACACCAACAAGGTTAAAAAGACGAGCGAGGACTGGGTGGGAAGCCTTTACGAAAAGATGGAAGACAATTAATAAACGAAACAACCATGGGAGAAGACAACATAATGATTACACCCGCCGACTGGGTAGTTTCCGATGAGACCATCAAAGTGCTGGGAGTCGGAGGCGGAGGATGCAACGCCGTCTCGTACATGTTCGAGCAGGGCATTGAAGGATGCAGTTTCATAGTCTGCAATACGGACTCCATGCATCTTACAGCCAGCCCCGTGCCTAACAAGATTCAACTCGGACGCGGTCTGGGTGCCGGCACCAACCCTACAAAAGGACGCAACGCCGCCCTGGAAAGCCAGGACGAAATCAAGCGCAGGGTGCTGGATTCCAACACACAGATGCTATTTATCACCGCGGGCATGGGAGGCGGTACCGGCACGGGTGCCACCCCGGTTATTGCCAAAATGGCCAAGGATATGGGCATACTTACCGTGGCAGTGGTGACCATCCCGTTCCAGAACGAAGGCAAAAAAGCGCTTTCCAGAGCCCTGGACGGCATCCATGAACTGGAAAAGAACGTCGACAGCCTGATTATTATAAACAACGAGCGTCTTTATGATTATTACGGCGACCAGCTTATCCACGATGCCTTCCCCAAGGCCGACGAGGTGCTCGCCACGGCAGTGCGGGGCATAATTGAAATCATCAAGAAGAAGGGTTACATCAACGTGGACTTCGAAGACGTGAAGACCATGATGAAGGACAGCGGCATGGCCCTGATGGGATGCGGCACCGGTTACGGGCCGGACAGGATAAAGATGGCCGTAAAACAGGCCTTCGAATCTCCCCTGCTCAACGATTTCGATCTCAAGACCGCCAAGAACGTTCTGGTCAACATTACCGGAGGCAAAAACGAAAAAGGCCTCCGCATGGACGACATGAAAGAAATCAACCGCCTGATTGACGAATACACCGGAGGCGACAACAACTTCAAGCGCGGCCTTATCTGGGACGACAATCCCGAGATAGGCGACACCATCCACATCACTTCCATAGTGGTGGGACTCCGCTTCACCGACGTCATCGGCAGCAGCCTCAGCGACGCCGACAATTACATCCCGATTTCCAAGAACTACATCTACGACAAGGGCGAAGTCGCTTCGACGGAAGGCATTTCTCTCCCGGCGGACAGCAGTTCGCACATCGGATATACAAGCAAAGACAACGAGCGACTCTTCCGCTATGATCTCGACAATCCCCCGGTGCTTCTTGTAAAGGAAGGCCAGGATATCAGCCAGCTCGAAGACGAGCCCGCAATCCGCAGAAAACCCAAAAAACAGGAATAATGGAAAGGAAGACCCGAGTAAGATTCGCCCCATCCCCCACCGGCCCCCTCCATATGGGAGGCGTCCGCACGGCGCTGTACAACTATCTGTATGCCAGGCAGAAAGGAGGAGACTTCATACTTCGCATTGAAGATACAGACTCACACCGTTTCGTGCCTGGGGCAGAAGCCTATATAATCGAGGCCCTGCGCTGGTGCGGCATCGTTCCTGATGAAGGAGTGGATGCGGAAGGCAGGGTGGTGGAGACTCCCTCCGAAAGGCACCCGCATGCTCCTTACAGGCAGAGCCAGCGCCGGGGAATCTATCGCAAATACGCAGAGCAGCTGGTGGAAGCGGGCTATGCCTACTACGCCTTCGACAGTGCAGAATCGCTTGCCGCAGCACGCGCAGAAGCGGAAGCCTCCGGACAGACCTTCATCTACAACTATGAAACCCGCAGGCATCTGCGCAATTCCCTGACTCTTCCCGCCGGCGAGGTAGAACGCCTTCTTCGCGAAACCACCGACTGGACAGTGCGTTTCAAGATGCCGGAAGACGAGGTGGTGGAAATGGATGACCTGATTCGCGGGCATATAGAGGTGAATACCAGGACACTGGACGACAAAGTCCTCTGGAAGCGCGCCGACGAACTGCCCACATATCACCTCGCCAATATAGTGGACGACCACCTTATGGAGATTACCGAAGTCATCCGAGGAGAAGAGTGGCTGCCTTCGCTTCCCCTGCATTACCTTCTCTACCGCGCCTTCGGCTGGACAGACACCCAGCCACGTTTTGCCCATCTCTCGCTGCTGCTGAAACCTGTCGGGAACGGCAAACTCAGCAAGCGTGACGGCGACAAACTGGGCTTCCCCGTGTTCCCGCTCCGCTGGGTGAACGAAGAAGGAGAAGTCACCCGTGGCTACCGCGAGGATGGATATTTCCCGGAAGCATTCGTGAACATGCTGGCACTCCTCGGCTGGAATCCGGGTACCGAACAGGAAATCTTCTCTCTTGGCGAACTGGTGCAGGCCTTCTCGATGGACAAAGTGCAGAAAGCCGGAGCGAAGTTCAATCCTGAAAAGGCAAAGTGGTTCAACAAAGAGTACCTGCGCATGAAAAGCGATGAAGAACTTGCGAAAGCATTCATGCCTGTGCTGGAATCGCACGGGGTTACCGACGACTTCGGCCATCTTGTAAAGCTTGTGCATCTGATCAAGGAGCGCGCCACCTTCGTTGCGGATTTCTGGGACATCGCCTGGTATATTTTCAAGGCCCCGGAAACCTATGCGGAAAAAGACACCGCCAAGTTCTGGAAGCCCGAAAACGTGGAACCGGCACTCAAGGTTGCAGACTTCATTTCCGCATTTGACGGAGAGTGGAACAAAGATGCTCTGGAAAGTGCCCTGGAGGAATACATCCGTTCCAACGAATGGCCTATGGGAAAAGTCATGAACTGCATTCGCCTGGCCCTCACCGGTTCCGGCAGCGGCCTTGGCATTGCAGACATCGTCATCCTCATCGGGAAGGCCGAATTCAGGGCCAGAATAGATAAAGCAATTAAAACATTATAAAATGAAAATAGGAATCTGTAGCGATCATGCAGGTGTGGAATATAAAACGAAACTGATGTCTTACCTGCTTGGAAAAGGATATGAAGTAGTGAATTTCGGAACCGACAGCACCGACAGCTGCGACTATCCCGACTTCGCCCATCCCCTCGGAAATGCCGTGGAATCAGGCGATTGCGACCTCGGCATTGCAATCTGCGGCACCGGCAACGGTATGGCCATCACACTCAACCACCATCGCGGCATACGTGCCGGCCTCGCATGGAATACGGCAGTCGGCAGGCTGGTGAAAGAGCACAACAACGCCAACGTCCTCGTGCTTCCCGCCCGCTTCATCTCGTATCGCATGGCAGTAGCCATAGTGCGCACCTGGCTCACCACCACATTCGCCGGCGGACGCCATCAACGCCGTATAGACAAAATCTGTTTTTAACTTGTTTTCGGAACAACTACGGTTAAAAATCAGTATCTTTGAAGAAACCATTTTATAACCAACCAATGATGAAAAGATTTATTCTTACTGTCGCGGTCTGCCTTCTTGGCATTTCCGCATTCGCACAGGTCCAGCCTGGCAAAGAGATTCCCGCTCAGGGTCAGCAGCTCACCATCAGTCCCAACGAGTACACGCAGTTCAACCTTCTTGCCGAGCAGAACAAACTGCTTAAAGCCCGGAAGACATGGCATACGGTAACAGTGGCCGGTGTAGGAACCTCCATTCTTGGTTTAATGCTGGGAGTTTTTGCCGACTCGGATGCCGCCATAATACTTCTTGGATATACCGGGGCTCTTACCGGAGCAGTAGGAAGTGTCGGGTGCGCAATCAACCAGTATAAACTCATCAGCAATCAGAAGAAAATCAACGAAAGTATGATGTTGCAACTGAATCCGAACGGCGTAGTATTGCGGTTCTGATCATCATAAGATTCTATAATATCAACAGGCGGCCCCCTTTTTCGGAGACCGCCTGTATTATATATGCCCGAGCCTTTACTTCAAACTGCTGGCTTTTTGGATAAGTTCTGCGAACTGTTTGCGGTAAAAATCGTCACCGAGAGCGCCGTTAACCAGTTCCAGTGCCATTGAAGGAGATGCGTCCCCTTTGTATTCGGAGTTTTTAAGCCAGAGCCCATATGCAGCGATGCCTGCAGCGAAGTTAAAATTCTCAGAGGCTTTCCCGCTTACGGAGCCGTTTTCATCAAGGGCAGGGACTTTTATTCCAAGAGCGAGCGGACGGCTCTCCTGGCCAAGCGCCAGTTTATACCTGACATCGAACGCCGCGAGATCCTCTTCAGCCTTGAATCCTTCGGCGGGGATAATCTCATAGAGCGCGGTAATTGTCTGCCCGGCACCTATTTCCCCGGCATCCTTATTGTCATTTTTGAAGTCCTCGTTGTTCATCACCCTGTTCTCATATCCAATCAGCCTGTAGCTGTCAACCGCATCGCCCTTGAAGGTAATCTGGCATTTAGTATCGTTTGCAACCGAATAGAAATGGGTTCTTTCCTGCACGAACACTTTCATCATTTCTTCTTCGCAATCCACATAGGTGTAGGTACCGTTGCCATGATTGGAGAGGTCCTCCATCCTGGAATCTTGATAGTTGCCTGTACCGAATCCCATGATGCTCAGGTAAATGCCCTTGTCAAGATAGCTTTCCACCATTTTCACCAGTGCGTCGGTACTTGACACGCCCACGTTGAAGTCGCCGTCGGTGCACATGATTATGCGGTTGTTGCCTCCCTTGACATAGTGTTCGGTCGCCTCGTCGTACGCCATCTTCATGGCCGGGCCGCCTGCCGTTCCACCGCTGGCAACAAGTTTCTTTATGGCTTTCTTGATCTTTTCCGCATCCTTTACGAGAGTGGATTCCAACAGCCTTTTCACTTCGCCCGAATAGGTGATGATGGCAATCCTGTCGGTAGGCTTCATGTAGTCTATCATATTGCAGAGGCCGGTCTTGATGAGCTCGATCCTGTCGTCGCCGTACATTGATCCGGAAGTATCGATGAGAAGGATGTAGTTTGCGTCAGGAATTTCGCTGTCCTTCAACGATTTGCCCTTCAATCCAAGGCGAAGGAGCCTGTGCGATGCATTCCACGGGCAGTTGCCGATTTCCGCATTGATCGCCACGGTTTCATCTCCTGTGGGATCGGCATAATCGAAGGTGAAGTAGTTGAGATACTCCTCAATACGTACCGAGTTCGCATCGGGGCGCCAGCCTGCCTTGATGCACCGGCGCATATATGAATACGCCGCACCGTCGGCATCTATGGAGAATGTCGAGGTCGGCTCTTCGCTGACCTTTATGAAAGAATTCTCCCTGATCTGGTCGAAATTGTCGCCGGGTTCCTCTCCTTCTATCACTTCCGTTTCGGCCGTATCCTTGTAATAGACTGCTCCGCCCGCGATATCGTAATCGTAATAACCGTCCACGGAGCAAGAGACGACGATTGCTGCAACTGCAAGTGCAATAATGATAATACTGAACTTTTTCATATAACGTTTCATTTTACTGTCCAATCCTTAAAGCACGCTTTTCGGCAATCTTGCATGAAAAAGTAAAAAAAATTCATATTTTCGTGCAAGATTGTTTGTTTGACGGGTTTAGTGTTTGGAAACCCGCTTGAAAATGAAAAGATACCTTAATATTATTATAGTCATACTTACGGCAGCGCTCTCCGCATCCTGTGCCATGGAGAGCATGTATGATATTGAGAATAAAGATTCTTTTGCGCCGGATGCAAGTGCGGAATACACCGCAATTCTCACAGTCAAGAAGACGCCCGGAGACACTGTCTATTTCCAGCTGAACGATTCCACGACCATCTATGCATCAAATTACCAGAACAAGTACTCCCGAATGGAGAGGGTTGTCTGCGGCATAACCGTAACGAACTCTCCTGTCGGCCGCTTCAAATACATGGGTTATATAAACTGGATCGAAACTCTTGACGAAGGGGACGTGACTTCCGATTCCTCTGCTCCCGGAGCGGACGGACTTGACCTGCTGGATGATTGGATGACCGGCGTGGAGGACGGATACCTGACTCTCCATTATTCCACATGGTGGGGAACGTCCCCGGTCAGGCACGATTTCCATCTTGTAACCGGGACTAATCCGGATGACCCGTATGAAGTCTTGCTGCGGCAGGATGCCAATGGCGACAGGAAGGATGAAGAGGGAGATTCCCTGGTTTGTTTCGATATCAATTCCCTTCCGGATACGGGAGGACAGTATAAGACGCTGACATTAAAATGGACTGGCAGTGGAGGTGCAGCTTCTGAAAAGAAGTTCAGGTTCAAGACGAGGAAATGAACTGAGTGAACTTGAACTGTTGAGGCTTGCCCGCAGCGGGAATCCTTCGGGAATGCGCGGAATATACGAGCGCTACGTAGGGTATCTTACTGCGGTATGTTCCCGTTATGTCGTTGACCGTTCGGCGGTGAAAGATATATTACAGGAGGCTTTCATCAAGATTTTCAAGGGGTTGGACAGTTTTGACTACCGGGGCGAAGGGAGTTTGAAGGCATGGATTGTACGCATCGTGGTAAACGATTCCCTGAAGGCCCTCAAGGCATCCTCAAAGCTGAGTTTTGTGGACGATCTGCCGGATTCCGCGGAGGAAGAAGAGCCGTCCCTGCCGCAAGTCCCTCCTGCCGTCATACAGGAATTGATAATGGCTCTTCCGGACGGATACAGAACGGTTTTCAATCTCTTTGTATTCGAAAAGAAATCCCACAGGGAGATAGCCTCCCTGCTCGGTATAAAAGAAGATTCGTCGGCATCGCAGTTTTTCCGTGCACGGAGCATGCTGGCAAAAGGAATAAAGGCTTATTTGAAGGAACATGAACAGTAAAAACGATTGGACAGACCGGCTTCCGGAGCTCATGGAGGGCTATACGGAAGCTGAACCGGAAGGGCTGTGGGACGCAGTCAGTGCCGGAGTCGTACCTGTAAAGCGCCGGGGTGCCGGTGCATGGTGGTATGCGGGAGGAGTTCTTCTCGCTGCAGCATCCGTTGCTGCCGTGGTCCTTCTGTGGCCGGTAAAGCCTTCGACGGACATTTCCCTCGTCCCGGGAAATATCGTGGCAAAAACAAGCGCGCCGGAAGAAGATCCCGCCGCATCCGGAGAGGTACTCTCTTCTTCCGCCTGTCTCTCCGAGACCCCTCCCGTCTGCGACGGGCCCCTCCCGTTACAGCCACGGGAGGCTATGGCTGCAGAAGAGAGTACCTCTCCGGATGCCCGGACCGAGACGATCAACGAAGATGTTCCAACTTTAGAACTGCCCGACGACAAACAGCAGGTTCAGCCGGGAATGGAAACTCAGGCCGTTGAAACAGACAAAAAACAGGAAGTTCCAAAAAAGGATATCCCGGATCAGCAGACTACGGAAAGTAAACCTGAAAAAACCGTTGTCCAAAACCGGAAGGGAGAAGAAAAGATAAGCGGTCCCGGAACAGTGGAAATCCGCAGACCGGCTGTCAGACGCAAGCCTTCAAGCAGGGTACAGTTCGGTTTTACCGCGACAGGACTTTTAAGCGAGGCGGTATCCAGTTCCACTACCGGAATCGGAATCCCGTCTGTACCCGGCACGAAAGCAGCCGGCACCACGGGCAGTTATTCTCCCAGTCCTTCGATGTTCAGCCGGAACAAGGCGAGCACTACGGATGCCTGGCATTCACAGTCTGAAAGATTCTCCGTCGGTGTAAGGCTGAATCTAAATTACCGTTGGGGAATTGAAACCGGTGTGGTTTTCTCCACATTGCAGTCTGATTTCAATTCTGTTGCAGGCAACGTAAGGACGGACACAGAACGTTATATAAAGTATCGCGGCATCCCGTTGTATGTTACATTCAACGTTTTTGAATGGAATCGCCTCAGCATGTACCTGAATGCCGGGCCAATGTATGAGTTCACAACGGCCACCGATACCCGGGCCACATCCTACGTCAGCGGTGTCCTTTCGGAAACAAAGAATGACGATACTCTATACGAAGACAGCAAATGGTCGCTGAACGCAGGCGCAGGGCTTCAACTGGGCATTTTAAACCGCAGCGCACTTTTCATCCAACCCGGATTCTCATACCATTTCAAGGACTCCTCCACCCTTGAAACCTTCTACACCGAGCATCCCGCCTCGTACAACCTCACCTTCGGATATCGCATTCTGTTTTAAAAAACAAAAAGAGATGACTTCAACAGCCATCTCTTGTGCGGGAGATCAGAGTCGAACTGACACGTCTTCACCAGACACTAGCTCCTGAAACTAGCGCGTCTACCATTTCGCCACTCCCGCATGCCTTTTTTCAGGGACTGCAAAGATAGTAATTTTTTCTGATGTTCAAATACGTGTCATAAGGAAACCGACAGGAATTCCATGGCGATTTGATGCAAACCATCTTGTATTTTCTTCGCCTGTTTTCCTGAAATATAGGTATCCCCGACTTTATAATGACGCATCAGGCCGGGAGAAATGCCTACCCTTTTTGCAAATTTTGAAATATTGAGGAAATCAAATACGTTGAACATCGCAGAAATGTCGTATTTGTACTCAAATTCCAAATTCCGCAATTCTTCCGGAATCGACTCGCCATTCTCCTGATACGATGCCAACACTTCCTTATAACAAAGCATCAAGTCTTCTTTGGTTTCAGCAACTGTTTTTCCTTCACCAATCAACGTTGTTGTCTGCAGACTTTCAGTGAATGCGCCAAACCCGTTTTCATCTTTTTCAATAATTACAAGAGCCTTCATTATTGATAATATTTAACAATTCCCTCCAAGTCATACTCACAATCGCAATGCAAATATAACGCAAAATTGCGTTATAATGCAAGATTTTTTAAAAAATATAACTCAAAGCAATCATTATATCGTTGGGCAGGATGAAGGCTTTGGAACCGGCATCGATCCTTCGGCCGCAGGTAGGACAGGCATAGGTCACATAACTTGTGTACCCGGCCCACAGTCCAAGCCCGAGATCGACATTCAGGTGCTTGCTCAGCATCCTGGAGTAGCCTCCGGACAGGCCGGCGCCATACCTGTCACCCTCCGAAGTATGCTGCCCCCATGACTCCTTCTCATTGAATTCCTGATACTGCATCTTGCCTCCGAACCACCATCCGGAATAGATATGCCAGGGCCAGTAGCGGCTTCCGAGAGAATAGAGTTGCTGACGGGCGGTGCCGAACGCGTCGTACTTCATTCCGGCATTCATGCTCCAATGGCGTGTGAAGCCGTAGGCCGCCTCGAGATTTGCGGCACCGCCGTTCGCATAATCCACGATATTCGTGGACAGTGACAACTCCTGGGCCGCGACCGGAAAAGCTGTCATGCAAAGCAATACTGATAAAAAGAAGTTTTTCATGGTTTAAGTTGTTTAGAGGTAACGGTTGAATGCAAGCATAATATTGGTTTTGAACTCAGGATACAATGCAATAAGTTTGCTTTGCAGCGTATCCCTGTCGACAATACCCTTAACCAGAGCCCGGGCGATTTTGTAATAATCAAGCCCCAGGTCATCCAGATAATAGAATATCTGTGGACAGAACCACCACGATGTTCCGAACGCCGCCCCGCTGTCGCGGTAGCGCATCCGGTAGAACTTTGTCTCCAGATAATACGCCCACATTTCAGAGACGCAGCAGTAACCGGCGTCCGATCCGCTTCCCGATCCATAGGTCTCGAATCCTGAGGAAACGAAGGACGTTATGATGTAATCGATGTATTTGTTCCAGTATTCCGTTCCGACCTGCTGGAAGTGCGTGGCATGGGCCAGTTCATGCACGGTGGAAGCATAGATGGAGGCGTAATCGTTCTTGTCTTTCAGCCCGAGGGTGACATCCGGCAGGAACCATTTGACTATGAATGCGTAATCGCCGAGATATTCTCCTATTTTGGTCTCATCCACCGCAGCTCCTTGCTGCATCATCACTGCACTGCTCGATGCTATGAACGGGAAAATCCAGATCCGGAGGTTGGCTGGAGGAGCAGGCATGCTGCCGGAAGACGTCTTGCAGTGCTCGTAATAGTCCCAGGCGCTGTTGTTCACCACACAACGCCGGTACTGGTTAATGTCACTACTGCTGCTGACCTCCAGGCTGTATCCCTCCGATGAATGCTTTCCCATCGCCGAAGCCGATCCTCCCACCAGGATTGTGTTCAATCCTATTCCGAACCCCTTCTTGTTCTTGAACACCAGCCAATAGCGCGGTTCCACCGAAAAATTCTTCCCTATCTCATATCTCCCGTCTTCATCGGTGTAAGCCTGTCCTATCTTCACGAATACATTGCACGCCACCCGGACTCCCTTGACCGGTTCCGGAGTGTCCGGAAACCTGTCGTCAATCAAAGTTATACGGCCCGAAGGCTGCGCAGCAGAGCTTTTTACAGCAACATTACCGGAGAGCATCGCCCCGTTACCGGTCAGGCGGAACGACTCCCTCTCCACAGCATCCCAGTCGATTCCGTCGTATGAACTTCTGGAAAACACATCATGCTCGGTAATATGGCAGTGGTCGAGCACCTCATAACGGATTTCTTCCGGAAAATCGAAATCAGGAGACACGACCGCATACTGCCATGTTATATCTCCGGCGGCTATGGAAGGATCATGATAATAATCCCCTTCCCTGATTATTTCGAAATCGACCGGATGGTCCAGCATCTCTACTCCGAGAGATTCCAACTTGTCGTACTGCTCCTGCGAAGCAGGCAGGAAGCGGACATATAAATCGGTCTCGGACACGTCGATTTCCCCTGCCCTGGTAGGGTATAGCGAGGCGAGCGCCCTGGTAATGTTACTGACAGAATAGGGATCTTCGAGCTGCCGACCCAGCACCATCATGCCATGGGCGACAACCTCGTCGGTATCTACGGCTTCTCCCCTCTCGATAAAGAAATGCACCGGATTGCAGGATACCGCTGCAAATGCGGGCAACGCGACAAACAATAACGAAGCAAACTTTTTCATAACCCTTTTTTTTGATCCGGCAGCAAAGGTATTGCATAAAAAACGTTGAAAAAGTTTGAAAACGCTTATTTAGCAAAAAACCTTTCCTGCGCGGTTCTATGGGCTATGAAAAGTTTGTTATTTTCGTTTTAATACCTAAAAAAAACAGATCTCCCGGCCTTCGATGGCGCTCATGAGGGAATTCCCCACCCGGCTTACGCCGAAACGGAAGGTTTCCTTGTTGAGCCATCCTTCTCCAAGGATCTCAAGGCCGATGTTGTAATAAACGATGGCATCCTCCGCCGTAGCGATTCCGCCGGCAGCTTTGAAACCCACCTTGCGTCCGGTCTTCCCATAGAAGTCGCGGATAGCCTCGCACATCACGCGGGCGGCTTCGGGGGTGGCATTGACGGCGACCTTTCCCGTAGAGGTCTTGATAAAATCGGCCCCCGCCTCCATTGCGAGCATGGAAGCCTTGTAAATGAGTTCGGGAGTCTTAAGAAGCCCTGTTTCAAGAATGACCTTGAGCACGACCTTCCTGCCAAGCGACGCAGCAACGGCATCAATCGCCTTCTTCATTGTAACGATTTCTTCTTTCGCTCCAGCCTCGTCTCTCGCAAGGAACTTGTTGAGAGCGAGAACGATGTCAATTTCGTCAGCACCATTCTTCACGGCAAGCTCACACTCACGCACTTTTACCTCAAGGAAACTCTGCGCAGTAGGGAAGCAGCTGGAAACTGCCGTGACATGCAGGTCCGCACAGGGCCTGTTGTCTTTCACGACATTGGCAAGATTGGGATACACGCACACCGATGCCGGAAGCGGATATGAAGGATACTCCTTCTGAAGAAGGGTAACCTTATCGACAAGTTTCTTTACGGAAGCAGGCGTATCCTCGGTCTTGAGGGTGGTCAGGTCCATAAAGGAGAAGCATTTCTTAAGAATTTCTGTCTGGGTCATATTATCCTTTGATTTGAATTGTATATCCTTCGTCTATAAGCGGCTGCACCAGGCTGCGCATCTCCGCTTCGGAAAATTTCCGGAGGTTCCCGGCAGGCGCAGGCCTGTCCAGGGTATAAACCATTATCTCCCGGGGATGCAGACGGCGCACTATATCCATCCATGGCAGCAGCACCTCCGGTGCCGACGTATCGAAAACGGGGCTGCGCAGGAACATTGTCTGAAGCACGAAATCACCTTCGAATTTTTCCATTCCGGCAATCACTTCTTCCACATCGTACCGTCCGACAGGCTGATTGACAAGCTCCGCGAGGCCGGCTGTCGGCGCATCAAGCTTAAGGATGGGATTGTCCACCAGTTTGAGGGCTTCTACAATTTCATCCCTGTCAAGCCGCGTGGCATTGCTGAGTACGGACACTTTCGCATCGGGATAAAAAGCATCCCTCAACGCAACAGTATCCCTGATTATCCGGGGGAACTCCGGATTAAGGGTAGGCTCCCCATCCCCGGAAAAAGTAATTGAATCAATGGGGATTCCCGCCAGCAGGCACTCCTGGAGTTTGTCTTCCAGGGCGGAGCGCACCTCGGCGGCGGTCGGAATGCGGCGGTCGGAAGTTCCGTCCCTGTTCCATCCGCACTCGCAATATATGCAATCGAAATTACAGAGTTTTCCCTCCCGGGGGAGAAGGTTGATTCCCAGGGAACTGCCGAGCCTGCGACTGCGGACGGGGCCGAAAACCGTATCTTCGCGAAGCATTATTTTTTCTTTAAAAGGACTTCACTGCTGCGCGAAATCAGCGCTGACCGGGAGCGGCTTCGATGCAGACTGTCAAGGCGCAGGCTGTCACGACGGAGACTGTCGAGGCGGAGACTGTCCAGACGAATGCTGTCCCTCAGGATACTATCTCTTCGGATACTGTCCCGGATGCGGAGAGTATCCCTGACAAGGGCCCACAGCAGAACGGTGTCCCGCGTGATGGAATCCACGCTGAACACCGGAAGATGCACCAGGCCCAACCCGGCAAGTATGGCATTCTGCTTTTCTACGGATTTCCTGAATTCTTCCAGGGCTTTCTGGGTGGTGCGAAGCTTTTTTTCCGCCTTTTCCAGAATCCTGGAGTACTTTTCCGGATTGCGCAGATAATAATTCACGCTTGCGTCGTAATCTTTAAGGGAGTATCCGTGCTTTGAGAAAATACTCTCATAAAATCTTGTGGTATCCGCTTTTGTACGGAAGCCGGAATGGTCGTTTATCCACTGGTCGGCAAGGAACATTTCGGCATATATATCAGACATGGCCGATGCTCCTATAACCCTCCCCCTGCCGCATGACGGCAGCAGACAGAGGACGACTGCCAGCAAAAGGACGAAATATTCCAGGCTCTTGCGCATGCTACCTCAACTGTCCTCCGAACTCCTTGGTAAACACCTCGAGAAGTTTCTGCATCACTCTCTCGACATCCTGGTCGGTGAGAGTTTTTTCCACGTCCTGAAGGACGAAACTCAGCGCATACTGCTTCTTGCCGGCGGGAATCCTGTCGCCACGGTAAACATCGAACAGGCTTACCTGCTTGAGAAGTTTCTTTGCATTTTTGAAAGCCGCCGCACGAAGATCGGCATATTTCACCCCCTCGTCGAGAAGCAAAGCGAAATCGCGGCGCACCTCGGGGAACTTTGGCATTTCCTTGAACGAAAGCTTGTTACGCTTTACGAGAGTAAACAGTGCATTCCAGTCAATCTCCGCAGCAACCACCTGCTGACGGATTCCGAACCTGCGGGCGAGAGAAGGATTGACCACGCCGATAACCGCGAGCTGCTGCTTTCCGCCAGGCAGGCTGTAAACAGTTCCTTCCGAGAAAATGTCTGACGGAGCGGCATCCGCCCACATCTGGTAAAGATCTGCACCGTAGCGTTTCAGCAACAATTCCAGATAACCTTTCAACTGATAGAAATCGCCTTTCCCCACAGCGCCCTTCCAATTCTTTTCCGGAGCGCCGCTCATGAACAGTGCGAAGCAGGGATGCTCCTCATATCCTTCAAGGGTTTCCGGACCTTTTTCAGTCAGTCTGCGGTATACGGAGCCGTACTCAAATGTCTTGATGCGGGAAATCTGCCTGTTTACGTTGTAAGCGACCACTTCAAGGCCGTTGAGCAACAGGGTCTGACGCATCACGTTGAGGTCGGAACTGAGTGGATTGACTATATGCACAAGAGCCTCCGGAGGGAAACTCTTCAGGTCTTTGTAATAATCCGCCTTCGTAAGCGAATTGTTCATCGTCTCGGCAAAACCATTGGCAGCCAGGAAATTGGAAATCTGGTTACGGATTGCTTCCGGCTGCGGAGTCGGAGACGCCGACACGCTCATCTTCATGTGTTTGGGAAGATCGATATTATTGTATCCGTGGATTCGAAGGATTTCTTCCACCACGTCGCATTCGCGGTACACGTCTATCATATAGCTCGGAGCAAGAACCACGGCTTTGTTTCCGTCGTTGCTCACGAACTTGTACTGAAGGGATTCCAACACGCGGGTAATGTTGCCATGTCCGATTTTCTGGCCTACGAAAGCCTCGATGCGGTCATAATCCAGTTCTATACGCCTGCGTTCCACGGGCCTGGGATAAATCTCATGGATGCCGCCCACAATATGTCCTCCGGTCAGTTCGCAGATCAGCAGCGCAGCCCTCTTGAGCGCATACAGCGTAATCTCAGGGTCCGCACCGCGCTCATATCGAAAGGATGCATCGGTCTGAAGACCCTGTGTCTTGGAAGTCCTGCGTATGGAACCGGGAGCGAAGTAAGCGCTTTCAAGGAACACCTCCATGGTAGCTTCGGTTACGCCGCTGTCTTCCCCTCCGAATACGCCGGCGATGCACATGGGACGCCGGGTATCGGCAATTACCATGTCTTTGGCGCAGAGCTTGTGTTCCGCTCCGTCAAGGGTGCGGATAATCTCTCCTTCCTGCGCACGGCGCACCACCACCTTGCGGCCGCCTATCTTACCGGCATCGAAGGTATGCAGGGGCTGCCCGAGTTCGAAAAGAATGAAGTTGCTGATATCCACAACGTTGTTGATGGGCCGGAGGCCGATGCTGAGGAGTTTCTTCTGCAGCCACTCCGGCGAAGGGGCCACCTTCACATCCGCTATCGTCAGCCCGGTATAACGCGGTGCACCTTCGCTGTCAAGGACTTCCACGTTTATCTCTCCGGCAGCAGATGCGGACTTGGCAGAGTCCGCCATACTGCCGTCGAAACCGGTAACATCCGGGTATTTGAGCGATCCCGGAAGATTATGATACTTAAGATAGGCATACAGATCGCGGGCCACGCCGATGTGCGAAGCAGCATCCACCCTGTTCGCTGTAATCTCATATTCAATCACAGCCTCGGTCCTGAGATGCAGCCAGTCCTTTGCCGGAGTTCCGACAGGAGCGTCTTCCGGAAGCACCATGATGCCTTCGTGGCTGCTGCCTATGCCGAGTTCGTCCTCGGCGCAGATCATACCAAAAGACTCAACCCCGCGAATCTTGGATTTCTTGATCTTGAAATCTCCGGGAAGCACCGTCCCGATCTGTGCAAAGAGCACTTTCTGGCCGGCCGCCACGTTGGGAGCCCCGCACACTACCGTCAGCAGATCCCCGGTGCCGGCATCCACCTTCGTGATATGAAGATGATCGGAATCGGGATGCGCCACGCATTCCACGACCTTAGCCACGACAACTCCGGCAAGTCCGCCGGGAATCTCTTCCTGCTCTTCCACGCCGTCCACTTCGATGCCGATCGAAGTCATCGCCTCGGCCACCTGGGCCGGTGTAAGATCAGTTTCAAGATAATCCTTTAGCCAATTGTAAGAAAGTTTCATATACTATTTCAAATCTTCCGGATTGAACAGAGAAGCCACGAAGTCCTCCCTGTCGAATAATTTAATGTCTTTTATCCCTTCGCCCGTACCGATGTACTTCACAGGCACCTTGAGCAAGTCCACAAGCCCCACCACGACTCCGCCTTTGGCGGTTCCGTCAAGTTTGGTGACAGCTATGGAGGTTATGCTCGTAGCACGGGCGAACTCTTTCGCCTGCTGGAATGCATTCTGGCCCGTAGATGCGTCCAGGACAAGAAGCACCTCGTCCGGAGCACCGGCAAAAGCCTTGCCGCAGACGTTCCTTATCTTGGTAAGCTCATTCATGAGATCCGTACGGTTATGAAGACGCCCCGCCGTATCTATGATGGCGACGTCCGCCCCCCTGGCGACCGCAGCCTTGACCGTATCGAAAGCCACAGAAGCCGGATCCGAGCCCATGGCCTGACGCACGATGTCCACCCCGGCACGCTGTGCCCAGATTTCAAGCTGGTCCACGGCCGCCGCGCGGAAAGTGTCGGCCGCACCCAGAATCACCTTCTTTCCTTCCGCCTTGAAACGGTTGGCGAGTTTTCCTATGGTGGTGGTTTTCCCGACACCGTTCACCCCTACGACAAGCATCACGTAAGGATGCCTGTCCAAGGGTATTTCTACAGAATTTCCGCCCTTCTGCAGGAGGGCGGAAATCTCTTCTCGCAGGAAACCGACCAGCTCTTCAAAAGAAGTGTATCGGTCTCTGCCGACCCTTTCCTCAAGGGCATCGATCACCTTCAGGGTGGTATCGACGCCCATATCGGATTCAATAAGGGCCTCTTCTATCGCGTCGAGGGTGTCATCATCCACCCTCGACCTGCCGGTAATGGCCCGGCTTAGCTTCTGGAAGAAACTGAGTGCCAATGCTTACTTCTTTGCGAAGAAGTCCTTGGCCTTCTCTGCCTCGACAAGCTGCTCTGTGAAAACGTAAGCGCCGGTCTTGGGAGATTTTTCCATGCGGATGCACTTGACCATGCTCTTGGCACCGGCCTTTGCTGCAAACGTTGCAACTGCTTTCTTTGCCATATTCTAATCTCCTATGTTACTTGATTTCACGATGAACGGTAACCTTCTTGAGGAAAGGATTGTACTTCCTGCGCTCAAGGCGGTCGGGCGTGTTCTTCTTGTTTTTGGTAGTGATGTAACGGCTCATTCCGGGAACGCCGCTCTCTTTCTGCTCAGTGCACTCAAGGATGACCTGCACCCTGTTACCTTTAGTTTTCTTTGCCATAGTGCGATAATTTAAACAAGGTTAACAAGTCCTGCCTTTTTTGCTTTCTTAAGAGTGGCCTCGAGGCCGTTCTTTTCGATTTCGCGGATACCCTTGCAGGACACTTTAAGAGTTACGAATCTCTGCTCCTCCTCGCTCCAGAACTTCTTGTTCTTGAGATTGAGGGAGAAGTCGCGCTTGGTGCGCAGTTTGGAGTGGGCAACGTTGTTGCCTTTCATCCTCTTTCTTCCGGTTACTTGACAAACCTTTGACATAGTTTTATACTTTTTAAAATTTTACTTTTCCAAATCT
>Ga0265298_10000172_pt1 | contig 97431 bp, 68 predicted proteins | sample AusTroGonzalo_MG_3_FD_193486 | JGI IMG/M metagenome (GOLD analysis project Ga0265298, IMG submission 193486) | Bovine rumen microbial communities from tropical cattle in Woodstock, Queensland, Australia - Gonzalo_01 | ecosystem: Host-associated > Mammals > Digestive system > Stomach > Rumen ...
GAGTTTTCTTTTATTTTGTAAACATTCCAGCCTGCAGCTTTCTTATACGTCTTTTTGCGTCCTTTGGGCACAATCAACACAAAATCCGATTCGTTGAAAGTGTTAGGGGCTATTGATGGTGGCTGTAAAGTTCTGACTTCTATCGTTTTCAGTTCAGGACACCAATCAAAGGCATTACGGCCAATTGTCTTAATATCTTCAGAGATAACAACAGTCTCCAATGACAATAAACCTCTGAATGAATTATCCGGAATCTGTTCGTCCCAACCATATTCTATATCACAACCGGAACCTATAGGACCGATACTTTTTAGAGTCAACGGATATCTCAAGTCAACTGTATCCAACGTTGACGGTAAGTAAAGATAACCAAGTTCCACTGCACCTAAAGATCCGGTCATGCACCTGATTCCTTCTGATACAATCAAGCTGTCGCATCCTCTATTGTTTAAGGAAATAATGACGTTTGTGACAACATAATCAGTATATTCAGACTTGACTTTACCGGGAATCACGATTTTGCTTTTGTTAGCCATAATCTTTCTTGCGGTTACCTTTTTCTCTTTCATATCTTCAACAGTGTACAAGATACTGTCTGAAATAAAAGCACGTTCCATAGAAGACCTCATTCCGTCAGTTATATGAATAAAAGAAGTCAACTCAGCCGGTATGCCGTTGTCAATAATGGAGTCCATAAGGATTGGCTTTACAAACAGTTCTGTCATACTGTTAATATTGAAGGCTATTTTAAAGGACTTGGGCAACAATGACAATCCGGGCCATGAAATAAAAACACTTCTAAGATTGAGACACCCTTCAAAAGCTTCATATCCTATATAATCCACCGTCTCTGGAATCTTAATGCAATCCAACATCCGGCATTTTTTAAAACATGCCCTTCCTATATGATGCAGGCCGTCATTAAGACAGACTTTTCTCAAACCATAACATCCTTCAAATGTATAATTGCCCAAATACCGCATATTATAAGGCAAAATTACCTCTTGCAGATTTTCGCATCCATAGAAAGCGTAATCATCTATTGAAGACAACTTCTGGGCAAAGTGTATCGTATCAATTCTATTGCAACCGTAAAACGCACGGCTTCCGATAATGCTGATGCTGTCATTCATTTGTATAGACATGAGGTTGTCACAGCCTCTGAATGCCTCAAAACTGATTTCGGTTATGCTTTCAGGAAGAACTACACGCGTCAATTCCTTATTATTGAGAAAAGACCTGCATCCTATTCCGGTAATAGTATAGAATGTACTGTCTTTTTCAGACCAAACCATGGCAGGTACTGTGAATTCGCCTTTGCGCTCTCTGAATACTGCAAACACATGTTTGTTATCATGGTCTGAAATATTGAATATGTCACCGTCAGATATAAAGGTCTGTACTTCTATAGATTCATTGCCATCTGATATGCTCTTGAATCCAATCCAAGGATATCCCGTGTTAAGGTAAGTTTTGATAGAACCCGACGGAACATGCAGATTCATTCCAACCGTGAGTCTTATAAAATCAGAACTGTTATCTGCTAACGGACAAAACAGATATGTTGAATCAGGGTCGGACCAGTCAACAAAAACATCGGCCAGTGATTGACATTCTGAAAAGATGGAAACAGGAATCTCCCTGATAGAATTGGGTATTGACAAAGAAGATAATGCCCGGCATTTTTGAAATACACCCTCTTGAATGTTTTGTACCTTAAACAGTTTATTGTCCAAGTAAATACTGGAAGGAATCCTTATTTCTACAGCATTTGTATCCAATATACCGGCAACACTGACAACTGAATCATTGTCTAAAGAAAACAGGAATTGACCATACTCTAAAGAGTCGCTTCCCTTGAGTTTAAAACAGGCAATCCAAGTTATCAGCAAAGCTGCAAACAACCTTTTCATATATATTATGAAGCAGGGATATAAACTCCTTTTGCCTGACTTATACCACTATTAGATTGACAACCAGGATCAAATGTGTTAATTTGAACAGTATCATCATTTATACTGAATCCTGAATAAACTGCGAAATGAGGTTCTCCATCATGCGTATAGCCCTCAATTATATAGTCATTGTTATCTAGGCCATACGTCGTTTTGTGTGATTCTATATAGTCACGCAATGTACTATTATTGAAATATTCATTATTTATCGAATAAATATAAGTAACACTTTTATTAGCATGTTGGCTTAAATAAGAGGGAAAATCCACATTGGATACAGTTACACCTCTTTCCACAAACCATTTTGTTGCTTCATCAGCCCTGTTGTACCACCCTGGCAAGTGCCCGCCATAAAAACCTCTTATCATATTGTCAAAAATGTCATAATAGCAGTTCATATAATTATTATTTTCATTCTTTCCATTTTTATAGTATGCAGCAACAACTATAAAGCACGTATTTGTAAAGGGGGAATTAGGCTGTCCACCTATCGTCTGCGAACCAGAATAATCATCTTTTGATATTTTTTTTAGTGGAATGGTATTAATAGAAAGATTGTCATCATACAATTCATAATAATCCCCTTGTACACATGAGGACATGAGTGTTGACAAAACAATCAGTGAAATGAAGAACTTACTTATTCCAAAATTAACTTTCTTATTCATGTTCTTTGAATTTTTTGCAAATTTACCAAAAATGCATATTGCTTGCAATTTTTTTACATTTTAAAAAAATGAAGTACTTTTGCGAAAATTAAAAAGCAATGACTTACAAGAGAAACGCTATAGGTTTACTTACATTTCTTTTTCTAATAGGATGTAGCCAAACTGGTGACATTCAATATGTTTTAAAGTCGGCAGGCTCTAATCGTCCAGAATTGGAGAACGTACTAGAACACTACCGCGCTATAGATCCCAACCCGGACAAACTGCGTGCTGCAAAGTTTCTGATAGAGAACTTACCAGCCCACTACTCATACGCTGACAATGATATCTATCTGTACTACGAATATGCAGCACGGATTCTTGTCAATAAGAAGTTAACCCCTGAGCAGCAGCGTGACAGTCTGCTTGCCATAACTGACAGCAAGTACAGAGACCTGTGGAATCATACCATACCTGATGCACAGATAATAAAGGCGGACTACCTTATAGATAACATAGATATGTCTTACACCCAGTGGAAAACTAGTCCATGGGCCAGCCAAGTAACATTTGATGAGTATTTGGAATGGATTCTACCATACAAGGCGGTAGAGCTTCAGGAACTTGACTATTGGCGTGACACACTGCTTGCCCATTTTGGCGATGGGTTGAAGAATATGATACCTGACGATGTTGAATATGGAACAACGATAAAAACAGCGGATATAGTGCGCAATGAGACTCTTAGAAAGCTAAACCGTCATGGACTTTATTCCCGTGCAGGCCTTCCGTTGCTTAGCGCTAACCTGCAAGCACGTCAGACCTATGGCAATATATCAGACTACACTCTTACTGCAGTTTTAACATTCCGTAGTGTGGGAATACCTGCTGTCATTGATGAGACACCAGTAGGTTCCAGAGGAACAGCTGCTTCATGCTGGTTTGTCCTGTTGTCTGATTATGGAATCGAAGTCCCGTCGGAATGGGACTTGTCAACCGTACCCGGCTGGGGATTCTTTCCATACGAGCGTGGCCCTAAGGTATTCAGGAGGACATACGCAATCAACCCTGATCGTTTGCAATACCATAGAAAAGCCAAGTATGTCTATCCGTTCGAGTTAGCCAGAAAAGATGTTACAGATAAATATTTCCTAACCAGCGATTTGGAGCTGCCAATAAAGAAAGAGGTAAGGAAACAGCTGAAAGACAAATACGTTTATATCGCGTCAGCGGAAAGAAGAGGCACTGATATATCTTCACAACCGTCATCATTGGGAATGGATGGTTGGAAAATAGTTGATTTCGGCAAAATTGTGAAAGGGCAAGCTTGTTTTAAAAAAATGGGCCGTGAGGTTATGTATTTAGCCTTAGGGTATGATGGCAGGGGTCTTATTCCTATAACAGAGCCCTTTGTTTTGCATAAAGACGGCCATTTGGATTTTGTAGATGCTAGCACTGTGAACCAGCCACAATATGACTCATATAAGAATAACCCAATCTAATCTTTTGCTTATGAAACATCTTGCCATACTTCTACAGTTTTTGTTCCTGGTGTCATCTTGCGTAAGAAAGGATGCTAACCTTAGGTATGCCCTTGACGCAGCAGGGGCTAATAGCTCTGAACTTGAAATCGTTCTAGAACATTATAAGGATGATCCGGAAAAGCTTGATGCGGCACGCTTCCTGATTGAGAACATGCCGGCACATTATTCGTATGCGGGTAATGAAATCTTAAGGTATTACGATGTGGCGTTGCAGGTACTAAAGTCAGATCTGAATCCTGCTGCTCAACGTGATACCTTGCTTGCAATCAGCAGACGTGATTTTCCTGCAATTGAAGACAGTATAATATCAGATATTAAGGTAATAACGTCAGATTTCTTGATTCATAGTATTGACCAGGCTTTCAAGTGGTGGAAAGAAAACGAATGGTCGTCACATGTGACATTTGACGAGTTCAAGGAATGGATACTGCCGTACAAGACAGTGGAATATCAGCAGTTGGATGGGTGGCGTGACACTTTGACTGAATTCTTCTCAGACAAGTTGTTATCACTAAAGCCTGCTGATGAAGGTTACGGGACTGCTTATCGCGCACTTGATGCGGTACGTAACGAGATCATAAGCAAAGTTAAACCGTATGGCGTCTATACAGGAACCGGTTATCCATTGTTAAGCGCATCAACACTTCCGCGGCAAACCTATGGTAGTTGTGCCAACTATGTCTGTCTGGGTGTATCAGCCTATCGCAGTATGGGAATACCTTCCATAATTGATTATACACCCTGCTGGGGAAGATTCCGCTCAGGCCATTCCTGGTACACCCTACTTTCAGATCAAGGCAAGGAACTTCCGTCTGAGTGGGACATATCATCGGTGCCTGGCAACGGTTTCTTTCAGTATGAACGCATACCAAAAGTATATAGGAACACCTATGCTGTCAACCCCGAGAGACTCAGATATCGTAAGAAAGCCAAATTCCGCTATCCGTTCAACTTATGCGAGATTGACGTTACCGACCATTACATGGAAGCGGCTGATATTGACGTGACAATAAAGAGAACCTGCCAGAACGGGAATAAATTAAAACTCAAAGACAAATACTGCTATATAGCCGTTTTTAACGGGCATTCCATAGACTGGCAGATAATAGACTATGGCATAATAAGAAAAGGGAGAGCACATTTCACCAAGATAGGCCGTAATATCCTATATATGGCATACGGCTTTGACGGTTTGGGGCTAATCCCTATAAGTGACCCTTTCATCTTGGAAAGAAACGGGACGTTAAGGTACATTCATGCTGATAAGGCCACACTAAGGAATGTGGATATACGCCGCAAGTATTACCAGTCAGAGAATGTGGTTAATATGCGCCGTCGTATCTTGGGTGGCAAGATACAATGTGCTGATAATGCCGATTTCAGGGATGCTAAGACTCTAAACGATATAACAAGCACTGAGATTCCTGATAAGATGCCTGTTACAACAGAGAAAATAAGCCGTTATTGGCGATATCTGGCAGCAAACGGCAGTCATGGCAGTATAGCAGAATTGGCATTCTTTGATTCTGACACAGTTATCATATCTGGAAAACCAATAAGCAATACAAGTGACATGAATGCTATAAACAGGGCATTTGACGGCGATTGGTTAAGCAACTTTGAAACTGATTCCCCTAATGGAAACTGGATAGGAATAGATGCAGGTAAACCGGTAGATGTCCGGTTTGTGCGGATAGTACCCAGAAGTGATGACAATGATATCTGCCCCGGTAATGACTATGAACTATTCTTTTGGACAGGAGATAACTGGGAGTCATTAGGGTATAAATCAGCCGTTGATAATGTCCTTCACTATGATAATGTGCCATCTGGAGCATTGTTGTGGCTACGCAATTATACACGCGGTTGGGATGAAAGACCGTTTATGGTGGATTCAGATGGAAATGTAGAATGGAGGTAAAAGCAACGCAATCTGTAAATTTAGCTTTAACTTAAAAACAAAAATATGAAAAAAGTAAGTAAGATAACTGTAGGGTTGTTATTTTGTGTTGTGACAATGATGTCATCATGTGTACAAGGTGATTTATATGAATTGTATGAAGAAGAATTGTCTGATAGTTTCACAAGAAAAAAAACTAAACCTGATATACTTGATAACGTTGAATTGTGGCAGATAATAGAGCAACAAGGCCAACCTCAATATATATCAAATGAATGCGCCGCTTGGGCAATGATGCATTTGTTTGGTTTAGCCAATGATGGGCAAGCACTTAATAAGGTAAGAACAGCCTTATGTCTGTCTTTTTCCGTTCACATATGGGGGTATTTTTCTGTTTCTTATAATGATTATGTATCCATTTGTGATGCAACTGGTTTTTTCCCCGAAAATATAGAGGAAGCGTCGCTTATCTTAGCTAACGCTTTTGGAGGTAATTATCGACAGCTTACCAAAACTACCGGTTATACTTCACTAGGAATTACAATTGGTGAAAATAAGGATTTTCCAGCCGATACATATATTGTTGGCTTTAATAATCATTGTGGGGTTTTATTAAGATACAAAAAAGATTTATTTGGAAGTGATTATAAAATTCACTTCAAAGATTATAATAATTCAGATAAAAAAGATTCATTATCAGCAGTATTATGGGTCATTCAATGAGAAAGGTTTTGTATAGTATAATCATTTGTTTTTTATTAAAGGGCTATTCATATGCACAATCTATTACCGAATCAAATCCAGTAATAAATGATGGTGTCTGTGATTATATTATTGAAGGTAATGATTATGAGCAATGGGGTGTATGTAAAAGATTGACTAATTATGGACTTCTTATTTTAGAGCTACCGGATTCTATTCAACATGAAGGTCAATGGTATCCTGTGCGGGCAATTGCTGACACCGCTTTCATGAACAGTTCTGCCAGGAAAATCATATTACCTCAAACGGTAAAAGAGATTGGCGACTATTCTTTCTTGTCATGCCTAAATATACGTGAAATCTATCTTCCGGATAGTGTAAAAACCATCGGAAAAGGTGCATTCAGATATTGTTATAGGCTAGAGGATATCAATTTACCACCCGGACTGAAAAGAATAGAGCCAGAAACTTTTTTTTGTTGTTTAAGCCTAAAAAAAATCCCTATCCCAGATGGTGTTGAATTCATTGGGTTTGAATCTTTTTTTGCTTGTGGTTTAGAAGAAATTCATATACCATCTACTGTAACCCAGATAGGAAACTATGGAGTAAACAGAGATGTGTTTTTGGGATGCTCCAGTTTAGTAAAAATAACTGTTGACGCAAATAATGAAATATTTGATTCACGTAATCATTGTAATGCTATAATTGAAACTTCATCCAACACGTTGATTAGTGGGTGTGGAACTACTGTAATTCCCAGAACAATTAAAAAAATAGGTGTTTGTTCTTTTGCTTTCAGAGGCAATCTGAAGAAGATTGTTATTCCAAGTGGTGTAAACTATATAGCAAGCCTTGCCTTTGCTGGATGTGACAATCTCAATACCATTAAAGTCTCAAAACGAAATCATATGTATGATTCGCGTTCTAATTGCAACGCAATAATCTATTCTGAAAGGGGTAGACTTCATACTGCATGTAAAAATACGGTCATACCTTCAGATATAAATGTGATTGACGATTATGCCTATGTGGGTTTATCAATAGATTATTTTTTAATACCAGACAACATAGAGGTGATTGGAGCATATGCCTTTTGGGGATGCCAGAGATTGCAATACCTAAGTTTGCCGGATGGACTGAAATCCATTGGCCATTCAGCTTTTGAAGCATGTACCGCTTTAAGAAAGATAGATATACCTCAAAGTGTTAAATCTATTTATTCAAACACATTTAAGGATTGCTATAGCCTTAATTCTATCGGACTTCCATCTTCTGCCATAGAAATTGCAGACGATGCTTTTGACGGTTGTCACAATTTAAAAATAGAGACGGTTAATTATACTCAAAAATGAAGCCAATAATCCCTATATATATGTATAGATATTTCAATGTCATGTTTTTTTTATTACCAATTGTAGCTTGTTCTTGTTCTAAACAAAAAGAAGTATTCATAAACAAGGATATGTCATTGTTCATATTCATAATTTCAGACAACAATCTTGATGACCATACTGATTACATTGAGAATGACCTGGTAAGGGGCTTGAAAGGCTGTCCGGTTGGAACCGAACTGTTCCTGTACATTGACCGTCAGAATGAACAACCGTCATTGAGGCATCTGTTTCTGCTGGAATCCGGACAGGTGGGGGTAAAAACCATTGCCCAGTATGAAGAACAGTGCTCCACATCCCCGCAGGTGTTCCGTGAAGTTCTTAATACCATGATAAGCCAATCCTCCGGCAGGCGTTATGGACTGATCTATTGGTCACACGGAAGCGGTCGGCTGCCTGGTCTCAGTCCTGACAATGCTTCATGGACAAGCACACGTGCACTTGGGACGGACGGGATATACAGTATGGATATTGATGATATGGACAACATATTGTCCGGCAACAGAACACCTTATTTTACAGTTCTTGATGCCTGCTTCATGGGGGCCATAGAAGTAGCATACTCACTCCGTAATTCTACAGAATATTTAATTGCCAGCCCTGCGGAGACACTTGGCGCAGGTTTTTCGTACCATCTGATGCTCCCGGAACTTGTTAACGGAAGCCGTGAATCATTGGCCCGTTCCCTCGACAAATATCTGGATTACTGCTACACGGATTACTATGGCGACGGCACAATTTCGGGTATGGCTTCACTCATAGACTGCTCTCAAGTGGAAAGCCTTGCTTCAGCTTTTAAGAGTGTCCTTGAACATAGTAAAGACAGTATCGATAGAGATGGCATACAGGCTTTTGACTGTTCATATCCCCATATCTATTATGATTTGGATGATTATGTGCATTCTATTACGGATGATTCTTTATCATTGGCTTCATTTGAAAACCAACTGAAAAAGACAGTCATCCATAAAGTGAGTACTCCTTCCGTCTTTACACAGACAGGCGGAAGGGACAGTATGCTTGCAATCAACCATTTTTCAGGATTAAGCACCTATATTCCAGGCTCATCACCAGGATATGACTATGCATATATGCAGACAGGGTGGTACAAAGATTGTTATGGAAAGTAACAATGGTAAGAAAGACATTTCAGACCGCCTGATGGCAGTACTGTTCATTCTCCTTTTTATGGGGAGCGTGTTCATCGTGTCCGGACGTGACTATGACCTGTTTGACACATACCGCAAGTACTGGACCATTACGCTTGGGTTATTCTTCATCATATATGTGAGCGTCTGTCTTCTGATAAAGAAAGGCAAGATTCAGATGCCTATAGACACCATACTTAAAAGCATCTTTGCCACAGGGGTACTGGAATGCATCTATGCACTGGCACAGTTCTTCAAGATACTGCCTACTTATAACCGTTATTATGCCTATACCGGCAGCTTTGACAATCCGGCCGTTTTTGCCATGCTGCTGTCAGTATGTGTACCCATAGCCGTATATTATGCCAGTAGTAAGACTTGTTCACGGAAAGCAAAGATTTTATGGTTGACAGGAGCGTCCGGTATGCTTGTCTTTATCGGCTTTTCCGAGTCTCGTACAGGATTTATTTCTGCTATTATTTCTTCTGTAATTGTATTGCTTTCAGCATCAGAGACAATGCGCAAGAAACTGCTTAACCGCAAAACAATTTTGATTCTGATACCGCTTGTCGTATTGCTTGTATTCCTGTTATATCGTTTCAAGGCCGATTCTGCCGACGGACGCCTACTTATGTGGCGTGTGTCTATGGAAATGATTAAGGAACACCCCGTACTGGGCTGGGGGCATAACGGCTTTACCGCGCACTATATGGAATACCAGGCAAGATATCTTACGGAGAATCCTGACTCACCGTTCATGTTGCTGGCCGATAACGTGAACAACCCGTTCAATGAATATCTGCTTGTGTTGGTCAATTACGGTCTTGCAGGCTTATCTTTACTGTTGGTCTTGCTTGTACTGTTGTTTAAACGTCTTAAGTCGCTTTCCGAAGCATATAAGCCATTGATGATAGGTATGACGGTAGGCATTATGACATGGAGTTTCTTTTCTTATCCGTTCAGCGTGCCGTTTGTTTGGGTAATTTCATTACTCATTTTACTTGTGGCATTTATTCCTTTCATACGTGATCATTACGCGACTACAGCCATACCCTTGTCATTACTGAGTACCACCGGATTGTTGATTGCAATACACTCTTTTGTACCCGAACATGAATGGGATAAAATATCACAACGTTCCATGCTCGGCGAAACAGAAACAGTCCTGCCAGACTACGAGCGCCTTTATGACCGTATGGGCAAGAACTGGAGGTTTCTTTATAACTACGGTGCGGAGCTTCATCATTCCAAACATTATGATAGGAGCCTTTCCATACTTGAAGAATGTCAAACAATGCTAAATGATTATGATGTTCAGATGCTTATTGGGGACTGCTTTCAGAATATTGGTGACACCATTGAAGCTATAGAGAATTATAATTACGCAGGCATGATGGTTCCAAGCAAATTCCTGCCGCAGTATTACATTATGAAACTATATATTGATAAGGGCGACACACTTAATGCAATCATTACTGCCAACACTATACTTGCAAAGGAAATCAAGGTTGAACGTTCCAAGGCCGTGCAAAGAATAATACGTGAAGCGCAGGAGATTGTTAAGATGGATGTTCTTACAAACCACGGGAATATTGTTAATGACTATCAATAAACTAAATTTGAATAAGGATGATTAGAAAGAATTTTGATTTCAGGATTTTAGGAAACCTTTTGGTTTTTGCAGTAGTTGCTGTTTACTCATTGACATCGTGTGTACAGGGCGATCTGTATGATTTGTACGATGAAGGGGGTTATTCTTTAACTATGACACCGAGAACCAAGGCGGGAATGGATGCGGGCGCTGACCCACAATGGAAAACTAATGAATGTATGGCATGGGCTTTGACATATTGTAAAAATATGCCTGGAGATGATGGAGAGCATCATAATGCTGCTTATTATCTTATCAAGCATAATAAAAACCTTACTGGTCCAGAAGATATTAAGGCATGGAATGAAGGGTATGGATACGACTTATATGAACAAGAATGTAATAGAGGTGGTTTTACTCCTGATGATTTTATCTATGCAGCAGGTCAAATGGGAATTGGCACCTTTGATAAACAAACAGTACCTCACAAAAATTATCTTGGTTTGAGCAGACCTATCCAAGATATTGAGAATGATGTGCATGCTATGCTGAAACAGTATGAGAACAATTCATGTCTATTGATTCGTTCAACAGATGGTGGTTTGAATCATTTGTCTATCTTTAGTTCGTTTGACAGTATTGACAAAAAAGTTTATACTTTTGACCGCCAAGGAAATAATGAATACACATATAATCGGATTTTAGGATGTATTTACTATGTTGAAAATTAAGCGCCATATCATTTTACTGCTTAGCCTTATCTCCTTTTGTGTAAGAGTCCTTGGAGATGAAGACTACCAACTGCATTGGGAAATTGATAATGATGATATGGTTATTTATCATGAGGAATTTATTGACGATGGTTATTTTTATAAAATGTTTTCTATTGGTGCCGAACCGACGTTTGGCTTAATGGGATTTGCAGATTCTACGTTTATCAGGTCTGAGATTACCATACCTGACAGCGTCATATATCATGGAGTTAAATATAGGGTGATTCCCGCCTATGAGGCCTTCAAAGGATGCGACTTTTTAAGGAAGGTTGTTTTTGCTGAAGGGTGTCAGGAAACTGGCCGTGAAGCTTTTTGTGATTGCACAAACTTATCGGAGGTAGTATTGTCAAATACAATCACCAGGATTGATGCAGGTTCTTTTGAGGGATGTACAGGGCTAAAAGAGATAACTATTCCTGGCAAATTAGAAACAATAAATTCAGATGCATTTGCAGGATGCATTTCGTTGAATGAAATAGAATTTTTTTTTAAACCAAATCATGGTTTTTTAGGCAGTTTTGTCTTCCAGGGATGCATAAGTCTGGCATCAGTTGCCATTAAAGGGTATGACAAACTTGTCTTGAACCCTTACCTGTTCAAAGACTGTCACTCCCTGTCGTGCTTGGAAATAGAAGGGTTTACAGAGATTGATGAAGGTGTATTTGAGAACTGCACAAGTCTGACCTCAACTTATCTTACCAATCAGGTTACCGTTATAAAAGACTTTGCATATAAAGGCTGTACCGGAATAGACACAGTAGTAATACCCGCATCCGTAAAGACTATAGGTGAAGGCGTTTTTGCTGATTGCTCCAGTTTAGAATCCATCTATGTGGACTCTGGTAATACATTCTACGATTCACGAAACAACTGTAATGCTATTGTTGAAACTGCATCGGATAAGCTTATTGCAGGTTGTGTCAATACTGTTATTCCCAAATCGGTCTCTTCTATAGGTGCTTATGCTTTCTGTGGCCACAAACTTAATTCTCTACATATATCCCGCAACATAACTTCAATAGGAGACTATGCATTTACAAGATGCAATCTTAAAAAAATCAGTGTGGACAGGAAAAACCGTTATTTTGATTCTCGAAAACGCTGTAATGCCGTTATTGAGAGCTCAAGCGGCAGATTATTGTGTGCTTCAGAGCATTCCATAATCCCCAATGGCGTAACTGAAATAACTTCCCTGTCATTCAGTTCTCTCAATGATCCAATAAAACTAACTGTGCCAAAAACAGTCAGAACAATTGCCTCTGATGCTTTCTTGCACACATCTGTCAGCAAGATTTCTGTTAGCAGAAAGAATAAGCATTATGATTCCCGGCAAAAATGCAATGCGGTTTTGCGGACGAGTGACAGCAGGCTTGTTGCAGGTTGCAGCAAGACTGTCATCCCGGAAAGTACAAAAACCATCGGGAAGTATGCATTCTATGGTTCAGAAATAAACATAACCGGAATTCCTCAGAATGTTGACAGCATTATGGAATGCGCATTCATGGAGTGTAAAGAGATAGAAATAATGTCATTACCGGATAGCCTTTCATATATCGGACCCGGAGCGTTTGACGGTTGTAGTAACCTGCAATCAATTCTGATTCCCCCAAAAGTCAATAAAGTATTTTATTATACATTCAGAAATTGCACTTCCCTGAAGAACGTATTCTTTAAGGAGGGTTTAAAAGTAATTGAAGATTACTCTTTTGAGGGTTGTAAACTTATTGATTACATTGAAATTCCAACAACAGTATATTATATAGGGAGCCATTCCTTTACAGGATGCAACAGCCTGAAAAATGCAAATCTGTTATGTACAGAAGTTTCAGTGTTTAGCGATTCTTTTGACAAGCAATGCAATGTCAGCAGTATAGGAACAGTACATTTTTTCAAGTGATAATCATTCCCACTCTATAGTGGCAGGCGGCTTTGACGATATGTCATAGCATACGCGGTTCACGCCCTTGACCTTGTTGATTATCTCGTTGCTTATCTCTTTCAGGAAACTGTACGGAAGCTCCGCCCAGTCGGCGGTCATGGCATCCACGCTGGTTACGGCACGCAGGGCAACGGCGTTGTCAAACGTACGTTCATCGCCCATAACACCTACAGTGCGGTCTGCCAGCAGTATTGCCCCAGCCTGCCACACCTTGTCATAGAGCCCCCACTCGCGCAGTCCGTTGATGTAAATGGCATCGGCCTCCTGGAGTACGGCAACCTTCTCCGAGGTTATTTCACCTATGATTCTTACCGCCAGTCCCGGACCCGGGAAAGGATGACGGCCAATCAGATGCTCGGGTATGCCTAAACGGCGGCCAATGGCGCGGACCTCATCCTTGAACAGCCATTTAAGGGGCTCGCACAGCTTAAGTCCCATCTTCTGAGGCAGGCCGCCCACATTGTGATGGCTTTTTATGGTCTTGCCTGTAATATTGAGACTCTCTATGCGGTCAGGGTAGATAGTGCCCTGCGCCAGCCACTTGGCATCGGTTATCTTCCGGGCCTCGGCATCAAACACCTCAATGAAATCGCGGCCTATTATCTTGCGTTTCTGCTCCGGCTCGGTCACGCCCCTAAGGTCATTGAAGAACATCTCCGATGCATCCACGCCTTTCACGTTCAGACCCAAACAGACATAATCATTAAGCACATCAGTAAACTCGTTCTTGCGCAGCAGGCCGTGGTTTACGAATATGCAGGTAAGGTTCTTGCCTATAGCCTTGTTGAGCAATACGGCTGCCACCGACGAATCCACGCCGCCGCTCAATCCCAGCACCACCTTGTCATCTCCAAGTTCAGCCTTGAGTTCTGCCACGGTCTTGTCTATGAAGGAATCCGATGTCCATTCCCTGCGACTGCCGCAAATGCCTACCACAAAGTTCTCCAGCAGCAGGCGTCCCTGGAGCGAATGCTCCACCTCAGGGTGGAACTGCACACCCCACACACGTTTGTCGGCACACTCAAAGGCTGCATATTTGACACTGTCGGTCGATGCAGTGACATGATATCCTGCAGGAATGGCAGTTATGGAATCGCCGTGGCTCATCCACACCTGGGATCCCTTGTCAAATCCCTTGAACAGCGGGCAGCAGTCTTCTATGAATCCCAGATTGGCACGTCCGTACTCACGTGTGCCGGCCTGCTCAACCTTGCCTCCGTATGTATAACTGAGCAACTGTGCTCCGTAGCAGATTCCCAGCACGGGATACTTGCCTATTATGCCCGAAAGGTCAGGACGGAAAGCGTCATCGGCATAGACGCTGAGCGGCGATCCGCTCAGTATGACTCCTATAACATCAGGGTCATGCTCAGGGAAACTGTTGTAAGGGAGAATCTCACAGAAGGTGTCAAGTTCCCTTACTCTGCGACCGATAAGCTGGGTGGTCTGGGAACCGAAATCAAGAATAATGATTTTCTGCATCGGTTATTGTCAGATGTGTTTTACAGCTGCAAAATTACAACAAAAACAGTCAACCTGAATGGTAATCAAATACATTATTGTCTAATTTTGCAAAAAACAGAGCAAATGGAACCAACTATAGAAAATGGCACAAAAGGTCTTGTCCATATTGAGTCATTGCTGGAGGAGCACGGAATCAAGCCCACAGCCAACAGGCTGCTGGTATTGAAGGCGTTGGCAGAATGTGACCGCCCCGTAACAATGGCGGAACTTGAGGAGCGCATTGATTCCATAGACAAGTCCGGGATATTCCGAACCCTTACAGTATTCAAGGAGAACCATCTGCTGCACCAGATTGACGATGGCTGTGAAGGCGTACGCTACGAGCTGTGCCACGCCCACGGTGACATTGACGATGACCGTCACGTGCATTTCCACTGCGAAGTCTGCCACAGGACTTTCTGTATGGAAGATACACCTGTACCATCAGTGAAGTTTCCCGAAGGATTCCATGTGGATAGCGTAAACTATATGGCCAAGGGCATCTGCCCCGAATGCTCCAGGAAAAAAGCTCTACAACCTTTTAAAGACGTACATTACGCATAATGGACTGCAAGGACAGGAATCAGAACGATGTACCGGGCGGAGCAAAGAGAGTTCTGCTCCATACATGCTGTGCCCCATGCAGCGGAGCCATCATTGAGTGGATGGTGCAGAACGGCATCACTCCTGTCATCTATTACTGCAACCCTAACATCTACCCATTTGAGGAGTATCTCATTCGAAAAGATGAGTGCAGCCGATATGCCTCAAGCCTTGGTCTTGAAATAGTTGATGCCGACTATGACCATTCCGCCTGGCAATGCTGCATAAAAGGCCTGGAGAATGAACCTGAACGCGGAGCACGTTGCCTGGAATGCTTTAAGACACGACTTCTTAGTGCCGCACGCTACGCATCGGAGCATGGTTTCACGGTATTCACGTCAACCCTTGACTCAAGCCGATGGAAACGCCACGACCAGATTGTGGAGGCTGGCCGATGGGCTGCCGCACAATTTCCCAGCCTCACATTCTGGGAGCGAAACTGGCGTCAGGGAGGCCTGCAGCAACGCCGATCCGAGATAATCCGTGAACAGGAGTTCTACAACCAACGCTACTGCGGCTGCGAATTCAGCATGCAGGCCATGCATGATGACAAGAAAATGGCCCGCCAGCGTATCAAGCGCCTTGTAAGCGTAATGACTCCTGAGAGCAAGGCCGCACAGTCTGCCGCAATCTGGGAACGTCTGGAGCAGAACAAGACATTCATAGAAAGCACCGACATTCTGATATACTGGTCCATGGATGATGAGGTCCGGACACCCGCATTCATAGAGAAATGGACCGCCGCCGGCAAACGTTTCTACCTGCCCTCAATACAGGGTGACGGCCTTGTAGTAAAGCGCTATACCGGCACCTCCACCCTAACTCCAGGTGAAAGTTTCAGTATACCGGAACCCACCGGTGAACCCGTTTCGGACCTGAGCCCCATAACACTTGTAATTGTTCCGGGACGTGCATTCGACGCTCAGGGAAACCGCATGGGACGCGGCCGCGGATTCTATGACCGTCTGCTGCCCCAGTTGCCGCATGCCGTAAAGGCAGGAGTATGCTTTGACTGCCAGAAACTGCCCTGCGTGCCCACCGATGATAATGACATTAAAATGGATTTTGTAATATGATACTCTGGTACTCCGGATGCGGAAACAGCCGCTTTGTAGCCGATACTCTGGCACGTGAACTGGCAGATGACAAAATGGTTTTCATCCCTGAAGCAGCACGCCAAGGTACAACGTTAGAGTTCGGCCCTGATGATGTACTGGGTATTGTATTCCCTGTATATTCCTGGTCAGTTCCCAAACTGGTATCGGAATTCCTGCGCACAGCCCGCATAAAAGGAAAACCCGCGTACACATTCGCAGCATGTACCTGTGGTGACGAGACTGGCCTCACGGAGCATCATCTTAAGAAAGACCTTGCCAAGCAGGGACTCACACTTGATGCCTTCTTCTCATTCCAGATGCCCGAAACCTACGTCAACCTGCCCGGCTTTAAACTGGATACCCCTGAGAATGCGGAATCAAAGATCAACGGAACCAAGGAAAATCTGAATGAAGCCGTAAAGCAAATAAATGAACGTGCCCAAGGCAACTTTGACAAACTCAAAGGCGGTGCGTCATTCCTCAAATCAAACATCCTGAAACCCCTGTTCTACGGCCTGCTGATAACCGACCGCAAGTTCCGTGTATCGGACGCCTGCATAGGCTGCGGAATCTGCGCTAAGAACTGTCCCCTCCAGAACATCACAATGCAAAATGACCTCCCCCACTGGAACGGTCACTGCACCAACTGCATGAGTTGCTATCACCGCTGCCCCAAAAACGCCATCAACTTTGGAACATCCACAATAGGCAAAGGGCAATACTATTTTAAGAACTGAGAACAAAACAGGTACTTTTCCCTGTGTGAAGATGATTCTGATTGCACAGAACTTTTTGGGGTATCGGTATCATAACTTTCCATTTGCAGTAGCTGAACTATCAGTTTGAGGAGCATCAGTGCAGGGCCGTTAAGCGGAATGCCCTGGAGGATCCCGTTAAGAACGGCACTTGTTCGCGCCCAGTTAGGCCCCGCAGGGGACTAAAAGGGGTAAGTTTGCCGTTTAGGGTCCGGAAGGGTATGGAGTAGGCCCGGAACGTTGTCTCCCCAAACTGATAGTTCTGCGTAGTTTCAGATACTGATACCCCAAAAAGTTCCCCAACCAAAAGAAGGCAAAAAAAGAATGACGATCCATTGGACCGTCATTCTTAAAAATATCTCAACTCTTAGAGAACCTCAAAGTCAATAGACTGAAGATCCTTGTCAGCTGATGATGAGCCGTAAAGGAGCTTGTACTTGCCGCTGAAGGTTGAAACCTCGTCAATCTTCTCGTCATAGTACTGGAATGACTTGCCGGTAAGGGTGATGACTGCGTTAGCGGTCTCACCAGCCTTAAGGGTAACGCGCTGGAATCCCTGCAGACCCTTGATAGGAGCAGCCGGATTGTCAAGGCTCTTGACATAGACCTGAACAATCTCAGTACCCTCACGCTTGCCTGTATTGGTAACAGGAATAGTCAGGGTAACGCTGCCGTTCTTCTTCATAGAGTTCTTGGAGATGGTAGCCTGACCGTACTTGTAAGTGGTATAGCTCAGACCGTAACCGAACGGATAGAGAGGCTCGCCACGGAAGTAGCGGTATGTACGACCCTCCATTGAGTAGTCTGTAAACTCGGGCAGCTGTTCGGTTGACTTGTAGAATGTAACGGGCAGCTTGGCGCTGGGGTTGCAGTCTCCGTTCAGGATCTCTGCAAGTGCCTGGGCACCACCCTGACCGGGATACCATGCCTGGATAAGTGCATCGAACTGATCCTCGAGTGAGCCGAATCCCATGCATGAGCCTGCGCAGTCAACAAAGATGACGGGCTTGCCGGTAGCGTGCATGGCACGGATAAGACGCTGCTGAACAGCAGGAATCTCGATATCGGGCTTATCGCCGCCCTCACCCTCCATAGAAGGAGTGATACCACCTATAATAATAATAGCATCAACATTCTGGGCAACCAGCTTGTCGGCCAGGTCTGTGAACTCGGCAATCTTCTGCACGCAGAACTGAGCGTTCAGACGGGCAAAGTTACCGGTTGCGTGGGTATATTCAATCTTGATGTCATAAGTCTGGCCCTTGGTAACTTTGAATGACTTCATCTGCTGCATTCCGCCACGGCCGCCAAAGCCGCCGAAACCGCCGCCGAATCCTCCGAATCCGCCACGGCCACCGCCCTGACCGGCCTTAGCCTCCTCAACAAGACGGCCGTTTACATAGAGCTTGTAACCATTGTCAGAACTGATGTTGTAGCTCATGTCACCGGTGAAGGGAGCAACCAGCTTTCCGGTCAGACGTGCTGAGATATTGTCAGATTGATCCAGGCCCTCAACAAAGTTGTAGGCACCGAAGTTGCTGAAGTTAGCCTCTGTATAGTTACCGGTAACTGCGGGAGCGCCGCTGAAGTTTGTGTTCTTCCAGAACTCACCCTTGAGGCCCTTGCCACCGTTAATGTCCTGAGTGTAATAAGTTGTATAATACTCGTTGCGGATTTCGCAGGCGCGGTCATAAACAATCTCGGTGTTGGGGAAGAACTTCTTTATGCCGTCCAGCAGAGAGCGTGAATGCTCCTGTGTGGGGCTGCCGCCGTACTCACCGTTCATCATGCCCTTGTCATCAGCGTTAGGACCTACAACGGCCAGCTTCTTGATGTTCTTGTTAAGAGGCAGGACACCGTTGTTCTTGAGCAGAACCATTGACTGACGGGCAGCCTCAACTGCCAGCTGGTCATTCTTCTCGCTGCTGATCACGTCCTCTCCGAAGTTAGCCCAAGGCAGCATCTCGGCGGGATCGAACATTCCCAGCTCAAAGCGGCCCTTAAGAACGCGGCGAAGAGCTACGTCGATATCGGCCTCGTTAATCTTACCGTCCTCAAGACCCTTGGTGAGTGACATGAATGCCTTACCGCACTCCAGGTCCGTGCCTGACAGGACAGCATCGACCGATGCGGTCTCTGCATCCGGGTGAGTACCATGCTGGTTACGGTTGTAGAAGTTGTTGATGGCGTCGCAGTCAGTCAGCACGATTGCCTTGTAACCCCACTTTTCACGCAGTATGTTGGTGAGCAGACGGTCGCTTGCGCAGCAGGGCTCGCCCTCATAGCGGTTGTATGCGCACATAACCTCCTGAACGTTGCCCTCCTGAACCAGAGCCTTGAAGGCGGGCAGGTAGGTCTCCCACAAGTCACGCATAGATACAACAGCATCATAGCGGTGACGCTGGCTCTCGGGGCCGCTGTGCACTGCATAGTGCTTGGCGCAGGCATGGGTCTTGTAGTATTTCTTGTCATTGCCCTGCATACCCTTTACATTGGCAACACCCAGAACGCTCATGTGGTAAGGATCCTCACCGTAAGCCTCCTGACCGCGGCCCCAGCGGGGATCACGGAAGATGTTCACATTGGGGCACCAGAATGTAAGTTCCGGATTGCCGGGAACGTAGTTGGCACCCATCTGTACATTGAAGATGTCATGGTTGGAACGGTTCCAGTTGGCGCGGGCCTCATCGGACACTGCACTGAAAACGTCATAAACCAACTGCTCGTTGAACGATGCGCCCATACCGATAGGCTGCGGGAATACGGTATAACCGCCCTGACGTACACCGTGGCAGGCCTCCGACCACCAGTTGTAAGACGGGATGCCCAGACGATCTACAGAGATGGACTTGTTCATGATGAGTCCAACCTTCTCCTCGGGAGTGAGCAGGGACATCAGGTTATCAACTCGCTTGTCAACCTTGAGTTTAGGGTTCTGGAAAGGATACTCGTACTTTCCACCGCCGCATGACAGCATCAGCGCTGCTGCAGCCAAGGCAATAATGCCTGAAAATCTTTTCATAAGTTTATAAGTTGTTAGTATTCGGATTATCATTCTAAAAAGTTCCGCAAATTACATAAAAAAAAGACATGAAGGGAATATCCTGACCAAAAAGATTATTCTACTGTCACTATCCTGAATATGGAGCCTGCGGAACCGTCCAGGTATTTCACATCGGCACGTATTACGTTCCTGCCCGCATTCAGTTCAGTCCGGGCATCACCAGACACACTACCGTTAACACTCCACTCCACTTCCGTGACACGCTTGTACCCTAATGACAACTCCGGTTTTATGACCATACCGGCATGACAATCATCAGGAATCAGGATAACAGGATCAGGGGTTACACCGCAGCGGATGTCTTCCACATCCGGCATAACGTCACGGTCGCCTTCCATGGGGGTCCAGTTACCGTCACTTTCCCTGATGAAAAGCCTGAAGTAATCGGTCAGCGCCGGAGTGACCGACAGGATCGTCCTTTCTGTTTCCAGTTTGTAATAATAACCGTTGGACGCCGGTATCACAGAGTTTACAGTCCAACCCTCCTGTCTGACCGTTCCTGACGAATCCATAAGGCATACCTTGAAACTGCAGTTCACGGCATAGGGTTCATAGTTCAACAGATAGCCAATCCTGAAACTTACTTCCTGACCGGCTGTCATATCGGCTGGAGTAACCGGCTCCATGCCCATGAATCCGTTACGTCCCACACATGCCAGACGGGGGTTCACCACTAAATCCACTGTCGCGGTATCGGCAGCCAGCCCTATGACCGCACTCTGGATATCAGGAAAAGACCATCCGTTAGGCAATGACAGTTCGGGCAAAGGATAGAAGAAACCGTTAAAGGTTCCGCCCCATCCCCAGTTAAAATGAAGCTTGGTACCGTCCGTATCATAACCGTCGCATACGAACGCGTGTCCGCCAGCACTTCCACTACCGCAATAGAACACCAGCCTTTGGGCGTCAATCTCTCTCATTATAATCCCGAACCATTCATCCAGACTATATGCCGACCTGCTAATCTTAGTTGCTGCATCAGAATATGACAGATGTGACTTGAAAGCATCAGTAACAAGATGATTGTATGTTCCTGAACCTTCCTGGAACGAATAGTCCATCCTGACCATAACACCGCAGTCATGCATCAGTTGAGCCACCTGGTCCATATTACGCGAATTCCAGCCCGTTTTTTTATTCCCGCCATCGGTCAAAGGCATGCTGTCCCAGTCATAATAATGGGAATCTATTGAATACGGAGGAATATAAGTCTTGTATGTATCGGTTGTATAACCGCCTATTACACCCTTTCCGTTTGCCGGCCAACGGTAGTAGCGGCATATTATCGCCATCGCGGTAGCCACGCATCCGGTCAAGGCACGTTTGTTCTCCCCGCTCACTACAGGACAATAGTTGTTGTACGGCTCAACCTGATCCCACTGTGCGGTCTCTATGACTTTGCTTTGCCCGTCACGTGGGGCCGGCAAGGATGGCAATGAGCTCCAGGCCTCCCTCACAGAGGCAGGCACTTCCTTCCCGGAGTCACGGATGTCACTAATGGTACGCGACACTCCTTCCATCCACCAACTCACGTTCTCCGGCATATCGGATACGGAAAATGAACCCTGAGGTGAATAAGCCAGAACCGGAGTCACACAATCGTATGCGGATATTATGGCCCATCCACCTTCCGGGTTGTTGAACACATAATACTCCGGTTCCGATGCCGCGCCGTCACGCCCCGCCGCCCTTAAGGAACCGGTGTTATCCGGTGTAGGAAGCTCTTTCATCCCCAACACTCCACGGGCAAACTGTGCTGCGGCCTCAGGTCTTACATGTTCAGCTCTTGCAGACAGAGCAACAGCCCAAACTAACACACAGACATAAACCAGCTTTCTCATAGCGCCAATATCAAACCATTTGTGCCTGTCCTGTCAACCAGCCAGGCTGAACCGTCTTCTACCTTAACACACTCCATATACATTGTAGAACCTCTTAAACCTGTCTCTCCCGATACATTGAAGGCCACCTTATAATAATGTCCTGTGACAGGAGTGTCCGGACAGTCATATACATAGAAATAATGTACCACGGAGTTACGGGTATCGGCCAGTTGCAGGGAACGTCCGTTGGCATACCGTCTTACGGAGTACTGGATATCATCATCCCGGCCGTTCAACAAACTTATGGCTGTATCCTGAGCGGAGATATCATACAATCCGTACGCGCTTGCCCTGCAGAACGCGTTATCGGCAGGAGTCTTGGCAAAAGCCCCGAACTGACCTGCATCATATACCATAATCATTATGTCCGATCCCGAACGTACCGGGAACCCTGTCAGATTACCTCTTACGCCCTCGGCAAGCTCCGTTTCCACTCCCGGACAAATTACGTTTACCGCTGTAGAATCCTGCATGAACACAGCAAGACCGTTCGTGAAACGCTCCTTAAGCACAACATCCCTGAATTCCATCCTGCGATATTCCCAATCATCCATCTTATCGGCAACGGCACTGAAACTGCCCGGTGTACACGGCAGGCTGTCAGTCTTGCCCACAGTCGCGTATTCAGTATAGAAATATGAAATATGGAATTCATCTGCCGACGGTTTCTCCATCAGTCCCAGCACCGGTCCCACGATTGTGTTACCGGTCTCAAGCTTACAGTCGGGATGAGTCCACACATGAATGGCCTTGCTCTCATCCTCAAGCACTGCGCCCAGGAAATCAGGGCTGGTACGGTCCACGGCTGTCACCGTAACCTTTTTCAGATATGCCGAAAAGAAATTGTCAGCTTTCTTGTCGGGCTCAACATTCTTCAGTTCTGAAAGATTGATATATGACGTTGACACGGGGAATTCAGGAATCCCATTCGTATTCCATTGAGTTATGTTGACTCCGCTCAACGGCAGTATGTTAGCGTCAGGGGTGGATTCATCGATCTGTATATTCATTCTAATGGTCTTGCCCTGATACTCATGACAATAGTTGTCAAAAGTAAAAGCCATTGTCTTTCCCGACGACAGAGTCACGTCAAACACCGGCGTGACATCCTGGGGAGGATAGATGAAACAGAAAGTATTGTCATCATAAGTTGAGCGCAACGGAGTAATCATGCGTTTGCCCCCGGTTGCCGAAAGAACGCCGGTCACCAGATTCAGACTGCATGACATCATGAACCCGGATACTGTCACCGAAGTTATCTCCTGACCCGAACGGTTATCAAAAGCCACGGTCATAGCGCTCATGGCATGCTGAAGCCTTAGGGTTACGCCTCCTTCATTGGGCCCGCCCGATGAGATTGCAGTAAGGAGGTTCCCCTTGAGCATTTTCGCGGCGGTACTCTGATCCGGGGGGACATTGACAGTCAGCGATTCCTGACCCGTATAAGACTCATCATACGGGGCATATGCAAAAAAGCGTGAGGCACTGAACTGGTCAAAGCCCCATCTTACCTCCTCCTTAGTAAGCAGTGTGCCGTTTGCAGCGACAGTAAAAGGTACATTGTCGGCTCCTATTGGCCCGTCAGCAAACAATCCCAACATCAGTTCAGGATCCAAAGCGGTATTACCCGTAACACCGTAAACCTTCACGGATACGGGAGAGCCGTACTTGGGTTCGTCCTGGCAACAGCATAAAAGCAGGATGCACAGGAAGAAAAACAGTGACGATATCTTGTGATTCATATTGAATGAACGTGAATATAATAAGTCCGACTGCAAATATAAGCTTAAAGAAGTTTAAATAAAAGTGTTTTTGGACCATTCAGTCTAACAAATCCGTAGTTATTGCGTCAAGTTAGCGTAAAACTTATGAATACAAAATTATGTTAATATAGTCCTGAACCCATTGCAGTTACAAAACAACGATTTACCTTTGCGGTGTACTAATAAACTAAGACACTATTTTTAACGACATAATCCTTATCCAGAATATGCTGATAGAGCTTAAAGACATAAACAAGACTTACACGGGCGGACAGCCGCTGCATGTACTCAAGGGAATAGACCTGGGCATTGAGCGTGGTGAGTTCGTATCAATCATGGGAGCATCGGGCTCCGGTAAATCCACCTTACTTAATATATTGGGAATCCTTGACAATTATGATACCGGTCAGTATTACCTGGACGGCAAGCTCATCAAGAACCTGACTGAGCGTCAGGCTGCTGACTACCGTAACCGCATGATTGGATTCATCTTCCAGTCATTCAATCTCATCTCCTTCAAGACCGCCGTTGAGAATGTGGAGTTGCCCCTTTTCTATCAGGGCGTAGGACGCCGCCAGCGCCATCAGATGGCAATGGAATACCTGGACCGTCTAGGCCTTAAGGATTGGGCAACCCACTACCCCAACGAAATGTCCGGTGGACAGAAACAGCGCGTAGCCATAGCACGTGCACTCATTACCAAACCTCAGATAATCCTAGCCGACGAGCCCACCGGTGCGCTTGACTCAAAGACATCGGTCGAGGTTATGGAGCTTCTGAGCCGTCTTAACCGTGAGGAGGGCATCACCATAGTAGTGGTGACACATGAAAGCGGCGTAGCCAACTGTACCAACCGCATCATCCACATCAAGGACGGCATCATCGGCCAGATTGAGGATAACACAGAGCACAACTCATCAGCATTCGGAACAACTACCATAATGAAGTAAAACCATGCATGACCTTTTAACAGAAATATGGGAGAGCATAAGGCGCAATAAACTGCGCACCAGCCTGACCGGGTTTTCGGTAGCATGGGGCATCTTCATGATCATCGTGCTGCTTGGTGCCGGCAACGGACTCATGAACTCCTTCAACCAGGATAGTGAGGGCTTTGCCACCAACACCATGGAAATATACCCCAGCGTCACCTCACAGCCCTACAAGGGTTACAAGAAGGGACGCTATATGACCCTCAATGAGCAGGACATGAACCTGCTGGCACGCCAGTTCCCCGACATAATAGACCAGGTAACCACATCGGTCTCACGCAGCGGATTCACCCTGAACTACAAAAAGAAATATCTAAACAACATGAGCCTGAACGGAACATTCCCCGGACAGGTCCAGATGAACCACATCGACATACTTGCAGGCCGGTTCATAAACAACCTGGATATAGCCGAGAAACGTAAGGTTGTAGTCATAACACACCTGCTGGCCAAGAACCTGCTGGAAGGTAGCACCGATTATAAAGCTATCATCGGCAAGAAGGTCAAAGTGGGCAATCTGATGTTCACCATAGTAGGTGTGCGCCACGCAGACGAGAACCGCGATGACCGCGACCTTCATATACCCTACACTACCGCCAAGACCATATTCGGCATTAACAGTGACCTGGACCTGATTGCCTTCACATTCAACGGACTTGAGACCGAGGAGGAGAACGATGCCTTTGAGGCACGGCTTAAGCAGATACTCAACAGCCGCCATCACGCCGCCCCCGATGACGAGAGCGCCTACTACATCTGGAACCAGTTCACCCAGAACATGCAGATGAACAAGGGCCGCAAGTACCTTAACACCGGACTCTGGATAGTAGGACTATTCACCCTGCTGGGAGGCATTGTAGGCGTTAGCAACATCATGCTGATAACCGTCAAGGAGCGTACCCATGAGTTCGGGATACGCAAGGCAATAGGCGCCAGCCCGTGGAACATAACAAAGCTGATAATAGCCGAGAGTATAGGCATTACCGCACTGTTCGGGTATATAGGAATGGTGTTGGGTATGATTGCATGCATCATCATGGACCAGACCATAGGTCAGGAATCCATGGATGTGTTCGGACAGAGCATCCGTCTCCTTATCAATCCTACCGTAGGGATGAGTGAGGCAATAAAATCAACAGTAGTACTGGTCATTGCAGGCACAATAGCAGGATTGTTCCCCGCTGTAAAGGCAGCGCGCGTAAGACCGATTGAAGCATTAAGAGCAGACTGATTATGAGATTCGATATAGATTCATTCAGAGAGACGGCAGATTCCTTGACAAGGAACAGACGCCGTACCATACTTACCGGATTCGGAGTATTCTGGGGCCTCTTTATGCTGCTCTTCATGATTGGCGGCGGACAGGGACTCAAGGGCCTTCTGGAGGAGAACTTCGGCGGATTTGCCACCAACACTATGGTACTGATATCGTCCAACACCTCAAAACCCTACAAGGGACTTCCCGAGGGCCGTTACTGGAACTTTACCCGCACCGATATAGAACGACTCAAGCAGATGATTCCCGAGCTTGACGTAGTATCACCCATGATAAGCGGATGGGGCAACTCAGTCGAATACGGAGAATACTCCACATCAGCTGCCATCAAGGGTGTCAGTGCAGACTACTGCAAGATAGAACAGCCCAAGATGCGCTACGGACGCTATCTTAACCAGACCGACATCATGATGGAACGTAAGGTATGCGTCATAGGAAGACGAATATACCAGCAGCTCTTCCCCGATGGTGGTGACCCCTGCGGCAAATTCATAAAGTCAGGCGACATTTATTTCCAGATTGTAGGAGTGGATATGTCTTCGAGCAACTTGAGCATCAACAGCAGTTCCAGTTATTCGCTCATGATTCCCGAGACGCTAGCCGCAACCATCTACAACCGCGGTAACATAGTTGACATAATATGCCTTACCGCCAAGGGAGGTATTCACACCAGCGCTCTGGAGCCCCGCATACGCTCCATTATGGCCCGTCAGCACTCGTTTGACCCGGATGACAGCGAGGCCATGCAGGTTCTCAACACCGAAGAGATATTCATGATAGTGGATAACCTGTTCCGCGGACTCAACTTCATGATATGGCTGGTTGGCCTGGGAACCCTTATGGCAGGCTGCATAGGAGTAAGCAACATCATGATGGTAACCGTAAAGGAGCGCACCATTGAGATAGGCATACGCCGCGCCATAGGTGCAATGCCGGGCGAGATCCTGACACAGATAATGACTGAGAGCATAGCCCTGACGCTGGCAGCCGGAAGCGCAGGAATAGTGTTTGCGGTATTCCTGCTCAATATATTCGAGTCAGCCACAGGCGACGCGACACAGTTCCAGATATCATTCAACACCGCCGTGATTGCAGCACTGCTGCTTGCGGTATTGGGAGCTCTGGCCGGACTCGCCCCCGCCCTCAGGGCAATGGCCGTAAAACCGGTTGATGCAATGCGTGACGAATAACAAATAGAAAACAAAAAATAAAAACAGATATGAAAAAAGTAATCAAGTACATCGTAGTAGTACTCATCGTAGCAGTGTTTGCAGGAACATTCGTATTCCTTTACAAGAAATCAAAACCTCAGGAGATCCGCTATCAGGAACTCACTGCCGCAAAGCAGGATATAGCACGTACCACCGTGCTTACCGGAAAGATTGTGCCGCGCAATGAGGTAAATATCAAGCCCCAGATAAACGGTATCATAGCCGAAATATTCAAGGAGGCCGGCCAAATGGTCCAGAAAGGCGAGGTTATAGCACGCCTTACCGTCATCCCCGACATGAATTCCCTCTCTGCAGCCCAGAGCCGCGTACGCCTGTCGGAAATAAATCTCAAGCAGGCACAGACCAACTTTGACCGAGAGAAGGCCCTCTTTGAAAAGAACCTTATCAGCGCCGAGGAGTATGAAAAAGTTGAGCAGCAGCTCAATCAGGCAAAGGAGGAGTATGCAGCATCACAGGAGTCGCTTGAGGTAATCCGCGACGGCGTATCATCCAAGAACGCCACCTCAAGCTCTACCCTGATACGTTCTACAATTACCGGACTCATCCTTGATATACCTGTCAAGGTAGGTAATTCTGTAATCCAGGCCAACACCCTGAACGACGGAACCACCGTGGCAACCGTAGCCAACATGAGTGACCTTATTTTTGAGGGCCAGATTGACGAGACTGAGGTGGGCTCACTCTATGAGGGAATGCCCCTGACCATAACCATCGGTGCCTTGCGCGACTATACATTCGATGCTAGTCTGGAGTACATTTCACCTAAGGCTGTCGAGAGCAACGGAGCAAATCAGTTCAAGGTAAAGGCTGCCGTCAAGGTTGACTCGGAGCACACTATCCGCTCCGGTTACAGTGCCAACGCCCAGATTGAATTGGAGAAAGCCGACAGCGTACTGAGCGTACCCGAGAGCGCACTTGAATTCGTAAAGAACGAGCCTTACGTTTACAAGAAGGCCGAAGACGGAACTTACACCAAGACCAAGGTTACCACGGGACTTAGCGACGGCGTGAACATAGAGATCAAGCAGGGACTGGCCCAGGGCGATGTGGTTCGCGGTCCACGCATCATCGAGGATGAGACTGCAGAGACACCGGAATCTGAGGATACAAAGAATCAGGAGACTGAAGATTAATCCATAGTACTAAAACATATAAACAGAGGGATTATGAAAACTACAGGTATTTTTTCAGCACTTGCTGCACTCCTGATATGCGGCACAGCGCAAGCTACAGAAACCTGGACACTGCAGCAATGCATAGACTACGCTCTTGAGAACAACATCCAGATACGCCAAAGCGGTCTGAGTGCCGAAAGCCGTGAGATAGACTACAACTCCGCCCTAAGCAACCGTCTGCCGGGCGTATCGGCAGGAGCGTCACAGAACTGGTCGTTCGGTCGTGGTCTGACGGCCAACAACACATATGACAACACCAACACTACCAGTACATCATTCAACATAGGCACTGACGTGACGCTGTTTGCAGGCCATCGCATCACCGGCAACATCAAGCTGGCTGAGCTCAGTCTCGAAGCTGCCAAGAGTGACCTGGAACGGATCAAGGACGATGTCCGCGTACAGGTGGCGCAGGCATTCATCCAGATTGTATATAACCGCAGCATACTGGACGTGGCACGTAACCAGGTCACCATAGACTCCATGCAGGTGGAGCGCCTGACCGCACTTGCCGCTACGGGCAAGGCCAGCAATGCCGAAGTTGCATCACAGCAGGCCACTCTTGCGCAGAGCCGTCTGTCCGTGACTCAGGCAGAGAACAACCTGAATCTAAGCATCCTTACTCTGACCCAATTGCTGGAACTTCCGTCCCCGGAAGGGTTCGACATCACGGCTCCCCAGGCAGATGAACTGGAATTCAGCATGCCTGAAAGTCCGGAGAGCATCTATGAGCAGGCTCTCGGCATCAAGCCTTCAATAAAAAGTGAAGAGATACGTCTGGAGCAAAGCACCAGGAACATTGACATTGCCAAATCCGGATTCTACCCCACTCTCTCGCTGAGTGCAGGTGCCGGCACCAACTACTACACATCTTCCAAGTTCCAGTCCGATCCGTTGTCCGACCAGCTCAAGAATAACTTCAGCCAGTACATAGGACTGAACCTGAATATCCCGATATTCTCACGCAACAGCAACCGCAACAACGTGCGTTCCGCCCAATTGGGCCGCATGAACCAGCAGATGCAGTTGGACAACGTAAAGAAACAGCTCTACAAGGAGATCCAGCAGGCATACTATAATGCCGTCGCATCCAAGAGCCGCTATGAGAGCAGTGAGCTGGTACAGGTCAGCGCACAGGAGTCATTTGATCTGGTACAGGCCAAATATGAAGGAGGTAAAGCAAGCATCACGGAATTCAATGAATCCAAGAACAGGCTCGTAACGGCACAGGCCGATCTGCTCAAGTACCGTTACGAGTACCTGTTCAACACTGCCCTGCTGGAGTTCTACCGCAACAGCTCTTTTGAGCTTTAAAGAGATCCCAAATAAATTTGAGATAATAAGACAATAGTTTAGTAATTCTTGAACGGCGCCGCCTGATGAAGGTAGCGCCGTTTCATTTTTGATCAATAGTACCTGTAGAAAAGTGCTATGCTCTCCATGCCGCCAAAGAACTGGCGCAGCAGATAGCTCTCATTGGGGCTGTGAATTGTGTCACGCTCCAGACCGAATCCCATAAGCAGCGGATCCAGGCCCAGCACCTTCTGGAACTCTGCCAGGATGGGAATGCTTCCGCCTCCGCGGCTGGGAACAGGCTCAATTCCGTAAACCTCGGCTATGGCGCGTGAGGCTGCCTTGTATGCATCGGACGAAATGGGGATAAGGAAACCGTCACCGCTCTCAAACGGAGTCACCTCAACTTTCACGTATGGCGGAGCGATACGCAGGAAATGGTCCATAAATAGTTTTGAAATCTCGGCGCTGGTCTGCTTGGGCACCAGACGCATTGAGATCTTGGCGTGAGCCTCGCTGGGCAGCACCGTCTTGGCGCCCTGCCCTGTGTATCCGCCCCAGATGCCGCATACATCGAGCGAAGGACGAATTCCGGTACGCTCCAGTGTGGTGTAACCTTTCTCTCCTTTAACCTCGTTGATATCCAGGAACGCCTTGTACTCATCAATGTCAAACGGCGCACGTGCCAGCATCTTACGCTCATCGGGGGTAAGCTCCACCACCTTGTCATAGAATCCGGGCACCGTAATGCGGCCGTCAGCATCAATCAGTGATGAAATCATGTCGCAAAGTACATTGATGGGGTTGGCCACAGCTCCGCCGTAATGACCGGAGTGCAGGTCCTTGTTGGGACCGGTAACCTTTACCTCCAGATATGCCAGTCCGCGCATTCCGCAGTTGATTGAAGGTACCTTGTCTGATATCATGGTAGTGTCTGATACCAGACATACATCAGCTGCAAGCAGTTCCTTATTGGCTTTTATGAATTCAGGCAATGAAGGGCTGCCAATCTCTTCCTCGCCCTCGAATATGAACTTGACATTGTGCCTGAGCTGTCCGGTACGCACCATATACTCAAACGCCTTTATATGCATGAACAGCTGGCCCTTGTCATCATTTGCGCCGCGGCACCAGATGGCATCATCATGTATTACCGGCTCAAACGGGTCCGTACGCCATTTCTCCAGCGGTTCAGGTGGTTGTACATCGTAGTGGCCGTATACAAGCACTGTCTTGTATGACGGATCGGCAATCTTCTGCCCGAACACCACAGGGTTACCGCTTGTGGGCATCACCTCTGCCATATCGGCACCTGCCTCAAGCAGCAATTCCCTGAGCCGCTCTGCGCACCTGATCATATCGGGTCTGTTCTCCTGTTTGGCACTTATTGACGGAATTCTCAATATTGAGAACAGTTCCTCAAAAAACCGCTCCCTGTTCTGCTCGATATACTTTTTCATAATACCTTTTGTTCTTGTTTTGCAAAAATATATCATCTAAATCTAATTTACCAAAAATAATACCTACATTTGTCGATGCTTATTCAACCTACAATTCAATCAGTTATGAAAAAGTCAATTGTATTTATGATGGTTGCGGCATTGTTTTCCATTCCTGCCAATGCCCAGTTACTTAACCGCCTTACTGACAAAGCCCTCAAAGCCGCAGAGAAAGGAGTTGAGAAAGCAGTTACAAAATCTGTAGAGAAGACTACTGAGAAAGCAACAGAGAAGGCCTTAGGTGCTGCCGAGAGAGCAGTTGAGGCACAGGTTGACAAGGGCGTCAATGCACTCAACCAGTCAACCAATGAAATAAACGCTTCCATCCAGGAGGCTAACCGTGTATCAGATTCTATAAGGGCAGCCAACGGGCAGCAGGTTCAGGCTGCCGGTCAAGGTCTGGCAGGTCTTATGGGTTCATACATGACCCTGATGGGTGCAGGCACTCCCACTTATGAGGACAAGGGCAATGAGGTACTCCTGTCATGGGATTACGTAGGATTCAAACTGGAGTGGGTTGCCAAGTTCAAGGGCGACAACTGCTCGGAATCAAAGATGATGTACAATTTCCAGACTCCCGAACTGGCTACCCAATACTATCGCGAACAGACCGCTGACCTGGACAAGGATCAGGCTAAGCTCTGGTCTGTTAACGGCAAGACCGTTACCCAGGACAACACAAGTGAGTTCAAGGAACAGGACAAGGTTGCCGTGAAGGCTGCCATGCAGCAGATTGTGCTTAGCATGGGTGGTAAGCTTGAATGACGTTTCTGTCGGTGAATCAAGAACGGTTGTCTGTTTCAGGCAACCGTTTTTTCATTATATGGAACGTCTGCATTAAAAAAGGTTAACGGCATCAGACAATTTAATTAAGTAAGGTGTCAAAACATTATTTTTGTGAAGTTATAACTTAGAGGACATCAATTCAACATGAGCAAGACTACCAAACGTGTGCTTATTGCCTTAATCGTGATAGGCCTGGCCGTATGGGGCTTAATCAGCTGGGGCATTATCAGTTTCAGACCCAAGAAAAACAGTGAGATACCTGCCGGTCCCGTACCCGGAGCAATGCCCGGCCCGGTCGGAGCATTAGGCCGCGGCGGCCAAACCTTACTGGTACGCCATGTAATAATGCAGCCCACCAAGCTGGTTGACGGCATCAACATCAGCGGTAGCCTTATACCTAATGAAGAGGTTAACCTTTCATTCGAGACATCAGGCAAGATAACAGGAATATACTTTGAGGAGGGTTCAAGAGTAAGGAAAGGCCAGGTGCTGGCCAAGATTAACGATGCCCCCCTGCAAGCCCAGCTCAAGAAACTTGAGGCGCAGTATCAGTCAACCGAGGACCGTCTGGCCCGCCAGAAAGCGCTCTATGAGAAGGAGGCAGTAAGTAAGGAGGCTTATCAGGATGCCGAGGCCAACTTCAACAAGTTGCAGGCTGATATAGAGGAATGCAAGGCCAAACTGGACCAGACCGAGCTCAAGGCACCGTTTGACGGAATCATCGGTCTGCGTCAGGTCAGCGTAGGTGCATACGCATCGCCCAATACCAATGTAGCCACTCTCACAAATACAGAGAAGCTGAAAGTTGAGTTCGCCGTTCCCGAGCGTTACGCCGGAGTACTCCAGAACGGAGCCAGACTCACGTTCACTGTTGAAGGCTTTGATGAGGTATTTCCTGCCCAGGTATATGCCACAAATTCCAAAGTTGACCAGGGAACAAGGACCTATCTGGTACGTGCCATATACAACAACGTAGGCGGCAAACTGGTACCAGGCCGTTATGTAAGCGTGAGCCTCAACACCCGCACATTTGAGAATACACTTGCAGTACCCAGCGAGGCTGTCATTTCCGAGATGGGCATAGACAAGGTCTTTCTTTACAAGGGCGGCAAGGCCATACCGCAGGAGATTACCAAGGGCCTGCGTACCGATGCTATGGTGCAGGTGCTGAGCGGCCTCAATGTAGGCGACACCGTAATAACCAGCGGCACCATGCAGCTGCGTACCGGAATGAGGGTTGAACTGAAATAATCCCGCGGCAGATGAACATCTCAGAACTTAGTATAAGACGCCCGGTACTGGCTACTGTGCTGGTGCTCATAATAATACTGTTCGGTATTGTAGGCTACACCAGCCTTGGTGTACGCGAATACCCTTCGGTAGATAACCCTATCATATCAGTATCGGCATCATACCCCGGTGCCAATGCCGAGGTTATCGAGAATCAGATTACCGAACCGCTGGAGCAGCAGATCAACGGTATCCCCGGTATCCGCTCCCTTTCATCGGTAAGCCAATACGGCAGCAGCCGCATAACCGTAGAGTTTGAGCTCTCAGTCGATCTTGAGACCGCTGCCAACGACGTGCGTGACAAGGTATCACGCGCCCAGCGAATGCTGCCGCGAGACTGCGATCCGCCCACCGTATCCAAGGCCGATGCCGACGCCATGCCAATCCTTATGGTGGCCCTGCACAGTGATAAGCGCTCGCTGCTGGAACTGAGCGAACTGGCAGACCTAGTGGTTAAGGAGCAGCTTCAGACTATCCAGGACGTAAGTTCCGTAATGATATGGGGTGAAAAGCGTTACTGCATGCGCCTGTGGCTTGACCCGGTAAAGATGTCCGGTTACGGCATCACCCCCATGGACGTAAAGAACGCCCTGGACCGCGAGAACGTGGAGCTTCCTTCCGGAACCATCGAGGGCAACACCACTGAGCTTGAGATACGTACCCTGGGCCAGATGCACACCACCGAGGAGTTCAACAACCTGGTCATAAAGCATGACGGCACCAAGGTAATCCGGTTCAGTGACGTTGGTCAGGCCGAGTTGAGTCCGCGTGACATAAAGAGTTACATGAAGATGAACGGCATCCCCATGGTGGGTGTGGCAGTGACGCCGCAGCCGGGAGCCAACCACATCAACATTGCCAACGCCGTTTATGACCGCATGAAACTGATGGAGAAGGACCTGCCAGAGGACGTGGGTTACGAGTACGGTTTTGACAACACCCGCTTTATCCGCGCCAGCATCAATGAGGTAAAGACCACCCTGTACGAGGCATTCGTACTGGTTATCCTTATCATCTTCCTGTTCCTGCGCGACTGGCGTGTTACACTTATCCCCTGCCTTGTAATTCCGGTATCAATAGTAGGTGCATTCTTTGTGATGTACCTTATGGGATTCAGTATAAACGTGCTCTCCATGCTTGCGGTGGTACTCTCGGTAGGACTCGTGGTGGATGACGCCATAGTCATGACCGAGAACATCTACAACCGGATAGAAAAGGGCATGACTCCGCTGCAGGCCGGCATAGAAGGCTCACAGGAGATTCTGTTTGCCATCATATCGACATCCATTACACTGCTCTGCGTATTCGTACCCATTGTGTTTATGGAAGGACAGACGGGACGTCTGTTCCGTGAGTTCGCGTTTGTGATTGCAGGTGCTGTTGTCATTTCCACATTCGCCGCCCTGACATTCACCCCCATGCTCTCCACAAAGATTCTGGTACGCCGTGAAAAGAAAAACCGGTTCTACTCATGGTCTGAACCATTCTTTGAGGGCCTTAACCGTTACTACAGCAAGAGTCTTGACTTTATTCTGCGCAACCGCTGGATAGCACTCACCACTATGATCGTGGCATTGGGATTTGCCGCCTGGATGTGGAGCAAGACCCCGTCCGAGATGGCTCCTATGGAGGACCGCTCACAGGTAACGGTACGTACACAAGGCCCGGAAGGCGTAACCTATGAGTATATGCGTGACTACACCGAGCGCATAAACGATGTTGTCGATTCCATTATGCCCGATGCCAAGTTCGTGACCGCACGCGTATCATCGGGAGGCGGCAACATACAGATTACCCTTAAAGACATAAACGAGCGCAACTACTCACAGATGGAGGTGTTTGATAAGCTGAGCGCCGCAGTACGCCGCGAGAACGATGCCCGCGCGTTCGTGCAGCAACAGTCATCATTTGCCGGAGGCCGCGGCGGCATGCCAGTACGCTACGTGCTGCAGGCCACAAACATTGAGAAACTGCAGGATGTGCTACCCACCTTCCTGGCCCGTGTAAATGATAACCCGGCCTTCCAGATGGCCGATGCCGACCTCAAGTTCTCCAAGCCCGAGGTGCGCATATCCATCAACCGCGAGAAGGCCAACCTGCTGGGCGTGAGCACCCGCGATATCGCCCAGACCCTGCAGTGGGGATTGAGCGGCCAGCGTATGGGCTATCTGTATATGAACGGAAAACAGTATGACATTATAGGTGAGATCAACCGCCAGCAGCGTAATACCACCCAGGCCTTGAAATCCATCTACATGCGTAGCGGAAGCGGCGACATGATCCAGATGGAGAACCTGGTTGACCTCAAGGAGGATATCGCTCCCCCACGCCTGTACCGCTACAACCGATTTGTATCGGCTACAGTATCTGCAGGTCTTGGCAAGGGATACACCTTGGGCCAGGCGCTTGATGAAATGGACAAGATTGCCAAGGAGACTCTGGATGACACCTTCCGTACCGCACTCACAGGTGAGTCCAAAGACTTCCGCGAGAGTTCCAACAGCCTGCTGTTCGCATTCGGACTTGCTCTTTTGCTTATCTATCTGGTGCTTGCAGCACAGTTCGAGAGTTTCAAGGATCCGCTCATCGTGATGATTACAGTACCTCTGGCCGTGTTCGGAGCATTGGTATTCATACGTTCAGGCGGACAGACTATGAACATATTCAGTGAGATTGGTATAATAATGCTGATAGGTCTGGTGGCCAAGAACGGTATCCTGATTGTGGAATTCGCCAACCAGAAACAGGGTAACGGAATTGACAAGGCGGAAGCTATCCGTCAGGCATCAGTCCAGCGCCTGAGACCTATCCTTATGACCAGTACATCAACCATGCTGGGTCTGCTGCCGCTTATGTTCGCCCACGGTGAAGGCAGTGCCGGACGTATAGCCATGGGTACGGCTGTAGTAGGCGGAATGCTCATTTCCACCTTCTTTACAATGTATATTGTGCCGGCCGTTTACAGTTACATTTCAACTGACCGCAAAACCCAGAAGAAAAAGGAATGAAACCGTACAGAATACTATCAACTGCCTTTGCCATTGCCTTGAGCATAGGTATGCAGGCCCAGATCATGACTCTGAAAGAATGCCTTGAGAAAGGTATCAGCGAGAGTTATCAGATTAAGCTTGTAAACATTTCAGAGGAGAAAGCTGCCAACAATGACTCATGGGCATACGCCGGAGGCTCACCTACCCTTAGTGCCACTGGCAGTTATTCAGGTTCACTCTCCAGCAATGATGCCATTATGGCATCCGACGGCTCAACAGTCTCCAACCGTAACGTATTGGATCACACTCTCAATGCACAGTTGCGTGCCGACTGGACAGTATTTGACGGATTCAGCATCCAGGCCACACGCGACCGCATGGAGGAACTGCACAACCAGGGAGCCATACAGACACGCGTTACCATTGAGGATTACATAGCCACCCTGACTACAGAGTACTACAACCTTGTGCGCCAGACCATTCATCTTAAGAACCTGGAGTATGCCACTTCATTGTCAAAAGAGCGTCTGCGCATAACCAGCGAACGTTATGACATGGGTGGAGACTCGCGTCTGGATATGCAGCAGGCACAGGTATATTTCAACTCTGACAGTGCCAAAAGCCTGAAGCAGCATGAATCTGTGGCATCGGCAAACATACGCATCAACCGTCTCATGTCAAATCAGGACCTGCGTTCGGTTCACGTAGCAGCCGATACCGCCATCAACCTTCTTACGGGTCTTGATTACGAGTCACTCTATGAAGACATGATGAAGACCAACTCGTCATTGCTTCGCGCCGAGAGCAACCGCACCATAGCCCAACTGGACCGCCGTGCCGTACAGGCCCGCAACTATCCGTACCTGAAGCTTAACGCCTCATACGGCCTTACCCATAACATCTACGGTAACAGCACCTACACTGAACGTACCAACTGGGGACCATCATTCGGCGCGACGGTAGGCATAAACCTTATAACAGGCAAGCAACGTGTCCAGGAGCGCAACGCCCGCCTTGACGAGCTTACGGCCGATATCACCATTGACCAGCTGGAACTGCAATTACGCGCCAACCTGGATGATTTCTGGCAGGCATATCAGAATAACCTGATGCTTCTGGAACTTCAGGAGCAGAATCTCAAGACCGCTCAGGAAACCATGGAAATTGCACAGGAGCGTTACCTTTTGGGTAACCTCTCCGGAATTGAGATGCGTGAGGCACAGAAATCCCTTCTGGATGCAGAGGAGAGCCTCCTCCAAGTACAATACGACACCAAAGTCTGTGAGATTTCCCTCCTCCAGATCAGCGGCCGCATCATGCAGTACTTAGAGTAATCTAACGAACTTATTGGGGTATCAGTATCTGAAACTACGCGCCCCGATGGGGCGCTATCCCTCCCACGCCTTTGGCACGGGCCCCTCCCTCTAACGCGCCGAGGGTGGCGACGGTTTCAGATACTGATACCCCAAAAAGTTCTGTGCAAAGGGATACTTTTGCACTGACAGTAACGGCGTACTGCCGTTACCCGGCCGGAGGCCGGCAAGCGAACGGAGTGAACGTGTTTGCGTAGCAAACTAAAAAAGGTATAAGGCTTCGCTTACAGCTGCCAAATCTGACTCTGTCAAAACAAAAAAAGGGGGGTACAATTGTGCTTGTACCCCCCTTTTTTGTTTGAGAATAAAATTACTTAGCAGCTGCAAGTGAAGCCTTGCGGAATTCCTTCATCAGCTTCTCGAGCTCCAATGAAGCCTTGCGGGCACGTGTGCCAGCAGCCTTGTTACCTTTTTCTACCTGTGCGCATGCGTCCTTTGCAAATGCTGCGTAAAGCTCAGCAGCCTGTTTCAAAATTTTCTCCATAGTTGTTTGTTATTGAAATGATTAAATGAAATCCATACTGACGCAAAAATAATACTAATTCCATTAGTTGCAAAGATTCAATCATCTTTTTTTAAAAAAAATGTCAAAATCTTATATGACATGGCCAAAAAGTGAAAAAAACGGGCCGAAAACCACCTTATACACATTTTAGTTGTCAATTCATCAGGTAATAATACGATAGCGCAATTTCAGATTATCAGCAAAAAAGACTACTTTTGTGCAGAATAACAAAAAAGTACCATTATGATGAAGAAAGGTTTATTGGCAATAGTATGTCTGATGGCCACCATCCTGGTTTCAGCAAGAGGTGTAAACGAACAGGATCCCAAATACGGTAAGGGTGCCGTTCCTGTTGACGAAAACGGAAGCGTCTGCTTTACACGGACTGAAAAGATTCCTGACGGCATGAGTGCCGACCAATGCTATGATATTCTTCTCAACTGGGCAAAAGGGCGTTTTGCAAAACCATACGCTCAGGCAGGACGTATCCTGAATGAAGATCCAGATACCCACCGCTACATTTTCCATGTTGACCAGATGATTGTATTCAAAAGCACCGCATTCGTAGCCGATGAATCCAAGATATCATATAATTTCCAGGTGGCCGTTAAGGACGGAACCTACACAATGAAAATGACCGACATCAAATACCGTTATGAAGAGGGACGTGAAGGTGGTGGCAAGGTATTCCCTGCAGAGGATTGGATAACCGACAAGGAGGCTTACAACCGTAAGGGAACCAAATTCCTCAAGAGTACCGGAAAATTCCGCATCAAGACTATCGACCTTAAAGACAATCTCTTCCAGAAAGCCGTTGACGCCGTATCCGGAAACAATTGATCAATATGGCCGCAAACAAGGAATTATATACTGTCTTAGGGGTTGACCCGTCTGCAACAGACGCGGAAATCAAATCAGCCTTTGAGCGTCTGGAAGCAGAGAATCCGGAAGGCACCCCACTCCACTCCCGCATTGTTGAAGCATACACCGTACTTTCCGACATGGACAGCCGTGCCGCGTATGACATAACCGGCAAGGTAAGGAAGAATGGTGTCCGCAAGCACAGGTCAGGAAATGAAGACGGAAAGGAAAAAGCACGTTACACGCTCAATACGTTGTTTCTGGCCGGTGCAGCCATAACAACGGTGCTTTTCATTCTTCAGATAAGCGGTGTAATGGGCACCACACCTTTTTATATAGCCTGTGGCATTTCAATACTCATAAAAATTGCCGAATACATACTCAGACTGGTTCCGTAAATGTTCAACAGAAGCCACTCAAATAAAAAATCCGGAATTATGACGGTGCTGCTGGCCGCAATGTTTGCAGTTGCGGAACCTGCTCACGCACAAAGTACACTGTCACAGAACCAGGACGGATTCTTTGGTGAAACCATGGACGGGTTCATGAATACGGACCTGGGCAAGGACTCAACCGTAGTGGAACGCACGGTATCCAAAGACTATGTCCAGTGGACCATAAACACCAATACCGGTCTGCCGGATTTACTGCAGCCTGACACTTTGCAGCACTCATTCCAGAATGTCCACCTGACCGAGGGAATGTTCGGTACATACAGCCATCTGGGCAATATGGGATCGCCGCGTCTGTCACGCCTGTGGTTTGAGCGTGAGCAACCCGAGGATTTCATCTTTGACGCCCCGTATGATTTCTGGGTAAAGAATCCGGACCAGTTCCGTTTCACCGACACCAAATCACCTCATGTCACCATTGACTACTACAAAGGCGGCAACCGGCGTACAGGCGAAGAACATATCAAAGGAAACTTTGTAGCTAACTTCAACAAGAGGGTAGGCTTAGGATTTGACCTGGATTACCAGTTGGGGCGCGGACGTTACAACAGTCAGTCCACCTCAATGTTCGACGCAAGGGTTTACACCTATTATCGCGGTGACATCTACCATATATATGCAACGGTAAACAAGGATGAGATTAAGGTTACCGAGAACGGAGGAATACAGGACAAGAGGTATATAACCAATCCTGAGGCCATGGCCGAAGGACGCAAGCAATATGCCCCGGAGGATATACCTTTCAGGCTTTACTACAACTGGAACAACCTGAAACGTGCCCAGGCACTTGTCAACCAGGAGCTTACCATAAAGACCACCACATACCGGACAGACAGCATAGGCGATACCATATATACATTCAGCCGTGACATAGAGTTCGGTAAGGCGGCACATACATTTGAAATCGGTCAGCTTCAGAGAAGATACATCTATCATCAGATTCCCGACGGCTTCTACACCCATACGTTCCTCAAGAACGATTCGATAGACCAGATGAAGAACTTCTATGTGACCAACACACTGTCACTGTCTCTTCTTGAGGGTTCCACAAAATGGGCGTTTGCAGGTCTGAGCGCATTTGCCCGGTATGAGTTCAAGAACTACTCCATGCCCGATACCCTGGGTAACGGCAGCGAATACATGCGCAGGTACAGTGAAGGTAATTTCATAGTTGGAGCACAGCTTGAGAAGGCAGAAGGCGATAACCTGACATTCAGCGCCGATGTAGAAACCACCCTGTTGGGAGCCAATCTGGGTGATTTCTCACTGTCAGGCCAGATGGAACTCAAATATCCCGTATTCGGCAGGGAAGCCAAAATAGGTGCGTACGGACAGATGTCTGCAAAAGAGGCACCGTTCTTCTACGCTAACCAGCACTCCACATTCGCATGGTGGGATGAGGAATTCAACAAACAGTTCCGCACCGGTTTCGGAGGATACATAGATATTGAGAGCACCGGAACGACATTCCGGCTTGACGTGGAGAACGTGGCCAACTACGTCTATCTCAAGAATGATGCAGGAGCCTATACAAACGCCGACGGAATATCACAGCCCTCCTACTCCATTACGGCAGCCCAGCATGAAAGATCCATAAAGATACTGAGCGCCACCTTGATACAGAACTTCAAGCTTGGACCGCTTCACTGGGACAATCACGTTACTTACCAGCTTTCGGGCAACAAGAGGATAATACCATTGCCTGACCTGAACATATTCTCTGACTTGTACTTCAAGTTCGTATATTACAAGAGGCTTCACCTGGAGGTTGGCGCCAACGCCCTGTTCTTTACAAGATACGACGCTCCCGGTTATTGTCCCGCTGTAGGAATGTACCATCTGCAGAATGATGAATTTATTCAGGAAGTGGGCGGTTACCCGTTGCTCACAGGGTATGTAAACTGTCAACTCCGTGGAGTACGTTTCTATATTATGTACTACCATGCCAATGACGGCCTGCTGAGCAACCGTGACTCTTTCATTGTACCGGGCTATCCCGCCAACCCTGGAATGGTCAAGTTCGGACTGAGCTGGACTTTCTTCGATTGATTCCATAGCAGATACTGATATGATAAGATGGGGATTCATAGGATGCGGGCAGGTGACCGAAAAGAAAAGCGGTCCCGCATTCGCCAAAGCAGAAGGCTCTGCCATTGAAGCTGTCATGGGTCGTGACAAGACCAGGACACAGTCATACGCCCAGAGGCATGACATCAGAAAATGGTACACCGATGCCATGGATCTCATTGAAGACCCCAATGTTGATGCCGTATATATTGCCACGCCCCCCTCATCACACGCCACATACGCCATAATGGCTATGAAAGCCGGTAAGCCGGTCTATATAGAGAAGCCAATGGCACAAAGCTATGATGAATGCATGAGGATCAACCGCGTGTCACGAGAGACAGGAGTCCCCTGCTTTGTAGCCTATTACCGCCGCTATCTGCCCTATTTCCTTAAGGTAAAGGAACTCATACCTCAGATAGGCAAACTCATAAACGTACAGATACGCTTTGCACAGCCCCCCAAGGAGTTGGATTACAACAGCACCAACCTTCCTTGGCGTGTCATCCCCGACATATCGGGAGGCGGATATTTCTATGACCTGGCCCCTCACCAGATAGACATGGTGCAGGAACTGTGCGGATGCATAATCGACGCCTACGGTCTGTGCAGCAACCGCGCAGGTCTGTATCAGGCCGAAGACACGGTCAGCGCATGCTTCAAGTTCGAGAACGGTCTGGTAGGCTCCGGCTCATGGTGCTTTGTGGCCGATGAATCCGCCAAGGAGGACCGCATTGAGCTTATTGGCGACCAAGGCATGATCTGTTTCTCCATATTCACCTTCCAGCCCATAGCTTTGCATGACAGCCAGGGCCGTCACGAGTTTGACATACCCAACCCGGAACATGTGCAGTTTCCGCTGGTGCAGGCAGTGGTTGACCACCTGAACGGCAAGTCAGTCTGCACATGTGACGGCATAAGCGCCACACCTACCAACTGGGTTATGGACCGCATTCTGGGAAAATTCTGAACCATAAAAAAATTCCGGCTGGCCACCAAAGCCAACCGGAACCCAAACAACTATCATCTCAAATTAAAAGCTCCATCCTACTGTAAGCAGGATCTTGTCTGTCTTAAAATTGTATTTCACGTCAACATCCTCAACATACTCGTTCACATTCACGGTACTGTTTCTTAATCCGTGCATGTAAGCCAGGTCAACATAGAACTGGGTACCGTCACCGTCGGGAGCTGAGCAGTAGCCTATTCCGCCGGTAAAGTACTGTGTCTTGCCCAGACGGTCCACCTGAAAGTCAGTGCGTCCCATCTCTCCGGGTTTTCCGGCATTGAACTCTGAGTCACCCAGGAACGGAGCGGCATTGTTCTTGAACATAGGCTCTATGTAGTTGTAACCGGCACGAAGTGACAGGTTGCTTATGTTCTGCTCAATTCCTATCTTGAACGTAGAATAGTCATTGAAGTCTATGGCACCCTGGCTTTCCATCTTGGTATTGCCTATCGAGAGAGAAGAACGCTGGGTGAAATGCTTCTCAAATTCAGCTCCTATGGCAGTCTGTCCAAACGTGACTCCTGCACTCAGGTTGATAGACCAGGGAGAAGAGAACTTATAATCGACAGAGTTGCTGAACTTGTCCACATTGCCCAGCTCATCGGCGAATTGTGTTCCCTCAAACGCATACAGATAATCCGCATACTTTAAGGTCTGCCTGTACATGGTGGGAGTCTTCAACGCCACGCCCAGACGCAGAGGTGATACGGGGCGTACTATCACACCGAAAGCCATGTTCCACCCGGAACCTTCGGAAGTATTCATCTTGTCAGCAACGGTATAATCCAGACCATTAGGATAATCAGGATGCATTCCCTTGCCATAATAGTCATAGAAATAACCCTCTGACCATGTATTGGTGGAAAGAAGTCCTACTGTCCATCCAAGATATACCAGATCTGAGAGATTGCATGACAGGTTGAAGTCAAAGGAGTGTATCTTGTTGCGCTGATGGTCCTTGTACTCACGCCACACCTCATATCCGTCGGCATCAAAAAATGCATCTATGTAATCCAGGTCACGGTCCATATTCTGCAACTTACGGTATGAAATGCCGAAGTTCACATAGTTGTCACCTGACTCTGAACCGGAAAAAACAGCCGAGAAATTATCAAGAGCCATGTTGATATCCGACTTGGTATTATGCGAATAAAATGACCTGCCATTGGAAGAACCCTGATGTGAACTGGTTACAAGAGGATCAGTATTAACAGAAGACCCGAAGAACGATACTGACATGTTGATGTCACTGTTACGGTATGTGCCTATTCCGGCAGGATTATGGCTGATTACCGAAGCGTCACTGCCAAGTGCACTCATGGCACCACCCATTCCTACGTAGCGGGCTGTTCCGTTCAATTCCTCCTCATACAGCTTGGCTGCATCGAAAGTGGTCTGGGCACTCACTGCCAAAGAGATTGACATTGCAATGACTGATATTGTTAACTTATTGGTTTTCATATACTTATTTTTTAATGAATTTCTTAACTGATTATAGTCTCCCTATTGATGACCGGATTATCATCCCATCAGGCTGATTATCTGCGTGAAGAGCTTCCTCCCGCTGCGTGTGAACCACCACCGCCACCGCCGGAACTGTAACTGCCGGAGCTGCTGGAGCCACCTGAGCTGAAGCTGCTGGAACCGAAATCGCTGGAGCCTGAGCTGTAGCTGCTGGAACTTGAGATGCGGGTTGAGCTGGAACTGCTCACGCTGCGTGATGAACTGCTTACGGAACTGGAGCGTGAAACTGAGCTGCTGCTTGTATTGGCAGGCGCCGAACTGCGGGTTGAGCTGGAACTACTGCTCACGCTACGGGTTGAAGAGCTGCTGCTGACACTGCGGCTCGAGCTTGTACTACCTGAACTTACACTGCGGGTGGAACTTGCGTTGCCAGAGCTTACACTACGGTTGGAACTTGTACCGACGCTTACGCTACGTGTAGTACCGCTGTTACCGGATACGCTACGACTGGAGCTTGAGCTGCCGCTGCTTACGCTGCGGGTTGAGCTGGTGCTGCTGGGACGGTCGTATGTATTACCGGACTGGGTTGACCTGGTAGTCTCATTGCTGACCGAACGTGATGCGCTGGAGCGGCTTGTTGTAGCAGGAGCCACACTCCTTACTGAAGAGGAACTGCTGCCGGACTGCGATACGCTACGGGTGGAAGAGGTACCCGATACGCTACGGCTGGATGAAGTTCCGGACACGCTGCGGCTGGAGCTTGAGCTGCCGTTGCTTACGCTACGGTTTGAGGCCGAAGCTACGCTACGTCCTGATGAAGAACCTGAAGTACCGTTAACTGACCTTGATGCAACTTCACTGGATTTGCTTACGCTACGGCTACTGCTGGAACCGGATATTGCAACCCTGTCAGTAGTGCTGCGGCTCAGGTTACGGTCCCACCCGCCACTGTTGATCTTGCGGTTGCCCGCAAAGTTTTCTACCCTGCCGCTACCCGGCACATAGACTGTACGGGAGTAATAAGGATTGTAATAATAATAGTTGGAATAGTAATACGGTCCGTAGTAATCGTAGTAATAATGGCCATAGTACCAGGAATCGTAATACCATGGATCATAGTACCACGGATCATAGATCCAGGGATCGTAATAATAGGTGTGTGAATAGTACCAGTAACGGTCATCGAAGAAACGGTCCCAATATACTATATCCCAGAGTATCTCATCATACAGTGAGAAATAGGGACGGTTGTAATGACGGAACCTGTACAGACGGCGAGTCAGGTAGTAATCCTCAACGGCATCGTTATACCCTTCGGCATATGAGCCGTCTGCAACATACCTTTTCCCGTCCGGATCAAGGACATAAATGGTGTCATGTATATAAACGGTAGGAACATCATCCAGTATTGAACCATCCTCATACTGAATCTGACTGGTTCCGTATGTATAACGGCGGTTATACTCATCCGGATCACGGTCAACTATGATCTGGGGAGTAGTCGTCACTACAGGAGCTGCCTGCTGGACAGGAGCCGGATCCGTGTATGACGGGGTACGGGTCACGACCGCGGTCTGTGACGCTGACGAACCTGAAGACTTTCCGGTACTCTTACCGGTTGAGTACAAGTCGTTTCTCTGCGCACCGGCTGTCATTGTGACTGCCATCAATGCAATGAACAATACTGACTTTTTCATAACCGTATAGTTTTTGTGGTTTGTTTCCAATGCAAAAATAATACGGTAATTATACCCGCAACAGGGAAATTTCCTAAAAAAACAGGGGAAAATCCCTAAAATAGTACAATTGGGGTCAGCCCCCTTTTGTACTATTTTATGCGAAGCGAGTTGAAATCGGCCTCAGTGCCACGGAAAACGTTGAAATCAGTATTCCCGTCTATGCCATCAACACCGGCACGGTCTGTAAACTGCCAGAACCGCCATAACTTGTCTGTATCCGGACGCGACACGTAATAGTGTGCCACCCAGAACGGATAGCTGTCAAACTCGGCACTGTCCAGATGACGTTTGCGGAATTTTGCGGATGCATATATGACAGGTTTTGCCCCATAATGCGTTTCAAGCGCCTTGAGGAACACCAGCAGTTCCCGCTGCAAGTCTCCCGATGAGCGTCCCGAACGTTCCACGTCCACGACAGGAACAAAATCTCCCTTTTGGAGTTTCACGGTATTGATATAGTGCTCTGCCTGCTTTTCGGGCGATGTCCCTGGATTGTAGAAATGATACACGCCGCACACGAACCCGGCATCACGGGCTTGACGGATATTGTCCAGGTATTCAGAATCCGTGAACGTGCTTCCCTCGGTAGCCTTCATTATGGCAAACCTTATAGGATATCCGTTTGCGGCCGATGACAGCGCCACCCTGCCCCAGTCTATCTTACCCTGATGATGTGACACGTCTATTCCATAGCACAGATACCCTGTAGGCAGGCATACATCATACTCCTTTGCGCCATGGCAAGGCTTCCATCTATAGAAATATGGACGCAGGAAAAACAGGTAAGCGCCTGTGGACACCACCGCTATCAGCACAGCGGTAATCAGCCAGTGCATCCAGTCAGGCATAATATAAAAGGGCTTCCGTCCTTTCTTTTTAGGAACGGAAACCCTTTTCTTATTTTTATGTTTGCCTTTACCGGCAGACATGGCAGCCAATCACTTTTTGTGCTCCAGTTTAAGAGTCTTGGTAGGCTGGTCGCATACTTCGGTGGGACCGAAATACTGGATAGGACCGGGATACACGAAGCAGGTCTCACGGGCCCACTCTGCACGATGCTTGATGAACTCCTTGAAGGGAGCGCCGTCAAGCTCAACCAGGGCCTTGCGGATAACCGGCTTCATCTCACCGTTACGCTTCTCCATGTTCATCATCATGGTGATAGGAATACCACCTGCAATCCACTCGTCGGCAGGAGCTACGGTGTTCTTGATTGATGACATGTAACCGGTCTTGCCGGCAGCGATCAGCATTGATGCGTTGTAACCCAGGCTGTAGCAGTAGTCGGCATCAAAGTTTGACGGAGCTGCGCAACGGCCCTCATATCCGCAGAAGTGATGCTGTGTGGCATACTTGCCCAGGAACTTGCCTTCCTTCTTCCACTCAGCCAGCTTAACGCCAACCATATCGGCCAGCAGCTGCTCGGTCTCAATCAGAGATACCTGAACGTTTCCGTGCGGGTCACGCTCCAAGGCCAGCTGACGGCTTACGCTCTCGGGCAGGCTCTTGAATATGGCGGCATTCCCCTTGGAGAGCTTGCTTACTATGTACTGTATCTTCTTATCGGCCTGGATCATGTCAAACTCAGCCTGATTGGCAGCGAGTACGTCGTTAAGCTCAGCGATAAGCTTCTTGATGGCAGGGATGAACTCGATAAGACCCTCGGGAACCAGTACGGTACCAAAGTTCATGCCACGGGCGGCGCGGTCGGCAACTGCCTGAGCGATATAAGTTACAATGTCATCCAGAGTCTGGTTCTTGGCCTCGACCTCCTCACCTATCAGGGTGATGTTGGGCTGGGTCTGCAGAGCGCACTCCAATGTAACATGGCTGGCAGAACGGCCCATCAGCTTGATGAAGTGCCAGTACTTACGTGCCGAGTTGCAGTCACGCTCTATGTTACCTATAATTTCTGAATAAACCTTGGTAGCGGTATCAAAGCCGAATGAGGTCTCAATCTCCGAGTTCTTGAGGTCACCGTCAATGGTCTTGGGGCAGCCGATAACCTGTACACCGGCGCCGATAGCCTTGTAGTACTCGGCCAGAACGCAGGCATTTGTATTTGAATCATCACCGCCGATGATAACCAGAGCCTTGATGTCAAGAGCTTTCAGTATCTCCAGACCCTTATCAAACTGGTCCTTCTTCTCCAGCTTGGTACGGCCAGAGCCGATGATATCGAAACCACCGGTATTGCGGTACTCGTCTATGATATCGGCAGTAAGCTCCATGTAGTTATGGTCAACCAGACCGCCAGGACCCAGGATGAAACCGTACAGCTTGTTGGCGGGGTTCAGTTTCTTAAGTCCGTCAAACAGACCTGCAATCACGTTGTGACCGCCGGGAGCCTGACCACCTGACAGGATTACACCTGCATTGAGTGACTTCTTGGCGGGAGCGCCATCGGCCGGCTCGAACTTGAGATACGGCATACCGTATGTATTGGGGAAGAGCTTCTTAACCTCCTCCTGGTCTGCTACTGACTGTGTGGGCTCACCCTCGACAGCCTTCAATGCACCGCGCAGAGCCTTGGGAAGTTTAGGCTGATAAGCGGCGCGTGCAATCTGTAATGCGCTTTTTGTACTCATTTTGATATATATGTTTGTTAAATATCACCTACATTGAAAGGTCACGCAAATTTCGTCAAAAAAGCGCAACCCCACAAACCAGCGGACTTAAGTTTTTATAAAAACAGGTCAGAATCTGTATAATATGGCAAGATTCAGATCTCCTATAAGTCCGGGACCGTTCAACCATTCCCAGACATTCTCACCGTCATCGCCCAGTTTCCAGTCCGACTTGATGTATGCGTTGATATCTACGCCCCAATGTGAGTTTTTGGCGAAATAGCATTGGCATCCCATGCCGAACCCGCATCCAAGCCCCCATACCAACAGTCCTTTCTCATTACCAAGTTTCTCCCAATCATCTTCCGTATAGTTATTGGTTCCATCAACCAGATGCAGCCTCTTAACATCAAAAGACTCTCTGAAAACACCCATATCGGCACGTGTGGCAAGATAAAAGCCTCTGGAAGGTTTGCTGCCCACATAGAAACGTCCCTCCGGGCAAATCATGACACCGCAATAACGACGGTCCCACTTGGTGTCATATTTCTCACCGTCATCCTCAACCTTCTTGCCCGGGCTTTTTTCCGTATCCCTGAAACTGCTCCTGTTGATGAAATGAGCCTGTGCATACACACCGTATGAGAAACGTGTATCCGTAAAATGCTCCCACTCTATCTGGGGAGCCACAAAAGCCAATGAAACCAGATCCACCTTGAAACTGTTTCTGAATTTATCAAATCCCTCGGTCTCTATAGGTTTTATGGCCTGTACGGCACTACCGGCAAGAAAACATATGAAAACAACCAGAAAAAATCTTTTCATATCATATTCATATCATCTGTTCATGCCGCTAAAATATGCAATAGAGTCGGCATTTACAAATTTTAATTATCTTTGCCATACTTTTTTACCAAACCATTATAAGGACAAAATGCATTACTGCTTCATTATCAATGCCGAGCCTAGTAAGACAGGCAATGCCGACAAGATTCAGGCCGATATCAACAATCTGAACACACCAATCGACTACGAGATTTACCGAACCACAGCTGAAAAGACAGCAACAGCATTCGTAAAGGAGTATTGCGCAGGACAACCCGATAAGGAGACATGCTTTGTGGCATGCGGAGGTGACGGCACCATAAACGAAGTCGCTACAGGCATGGTTGGCTCCAAAAACAAACATCTTGCTGTATTGGCATACGGCAGCGGTAACGACTTCATTAAGTATTATGAAGGTAAGGATTTCAGAAGTGTAAAGGATCTTGTTAACGGAACGCCCCACAAGATAGATATCCTTAAGGTTAACGATGACCGCTACTCCATTAACGTGTGTAATTTCGGGTTTGACTCGGTGGTGGCTTCCACGGCTAACCGTCTTAGCCGCAAGGGCTGGAGCAACCCTTACCGCTGGGGTATTGTCAAGGCCATATTCTGCGGCAGGTTCAACCGCATCCAGGTCAAGGCCGACGGCGAGGAGCTGAATCCCGGCAAGCGTATGCTTCTTTGCACATTGGGCAACAACAACCATGTGGGCGGCGAGTTCCTTTGCTCCCCACGCGCCAAGAACGATGACGGACTTATTGAAGTGGGTTATTGCAAGACCGCCACTCTGATGGGATTCCTGGGACTGCTCAAGCTATATACCATCGGTACACATCTGGATGACCCTAAGGCCAGTCAGAAATTCATCTACCGCCAGTCCAAGAGTGTAGATGTGCATTCCGACAAACTGATAGAACTCTGTCTGGACGGCGAGATGCTTCCGGGCAACGATTTCCATATAGAAATCATTCCCTCGGCAATCAGTTTCATCATCCCCGCATAAATTGAAAAATAAACGTCAGACGGCTTGCATTTGCAGGCCGTTTGTCATATCTTTGCTTATATAACCATCAGTAAAACTATTATGGCAAGTCGCAGACATCTCAAGAGAGACATCAGTTATGTAATAGGTGACATTTTCACCGAGTGTCTTATATATAAAGAACTGGTTCCCGGCACCGATCAGGAGGAGGCCGATAAGATAATAGCCGATCTGCTCCGCATCGACAACGATTTCATAGCACGCATAAGCCACACCGAGCCCGGCAACTCCAAACAGTACTACAGGCAGTTGACAAACGACTTCCAGGCCAGCATGAGCGATGTGATTGACCGGCTTGTCAAACTCAAGAAGTAACGTTAAACCTTCATTCTGACATGCTCCGGCGCTCCAAAGCCCTTCTGGCGGCGCTGGCCGTCATATTGTCCGTCCAGTTTATCCATGCACAGACGGGCAGTGCATCTATACGCTCCAGCGTCAGACAGCATTTTGAGCAATATCAGGGGGATCTTGACCTCAAGACCCTGAAAGTGGAGCGTACGGACATAAACGGACGCAGGCTGAACATCTACCTGAACCAGAACTTCGGCTACCAGCGTTTCCGTCCGGAACTTGTTGATTCAATCTATTCCGACCTGCGCAAGTCACTGCCCAAGGACATACGCAATTACAGTCTGCAGATATATACCAATGGCAAGACCATAGAACGGCTTGTACCCAACTGGGCCAGAAAGAAAACCAATCAGGACAATCTGTGGAATGACACCGAGTATAAAGGCAAGCCTTGGGTATTGAATGAAAGCCTTGTCCATACCCCGCAGAAAGGGCTTTCCAACATACACATGGCTGTCACACCCAGCCACGGCCTATACTATGACAACGGTGATACCCTGTGGGAATGGCAGCGCCCACCGCTATACTGCACGCGTGAAGACCTGCTCACCCAGTCATTCGCATATCCCTACCTGATTCCCATGCTGGAGAATGCAGGGGCTGTGGTCTATACAGCCCGCGAACGCGACTGGCAGACCGAGGGGGTTATTGTAAAATCCGGTTCTGATGATTACCGTGAAGACGGCAAATGGATTACGACACGTGCAGGAGGCTACTCTCAGGACTCACTCCGGATTCTTCCGGACAGTCTGAAGGTCAGCAGCCGCACATCACAGACCGGAAACGGCCATGGCACGGTCATGTCAACTGCCATGTGGATTCCGGACATACCTGAAGACGGTGACTATGCGGTTTACGTAACCTACCAGACGGAATCAACAAGCGTTGATGACGCCAGATACATAGTGTTCCATACAGGAGGTACAACCACATTCCGCGTAAACCAGCAGATGGGCGGCGGCACATGGGTCTATCTTGGCACATTCCATTTCAAAAAGGGACAGAGCCCGCAGGGTATGGTCAGTCTTGATAACAGCAGCAACATGCGCGGCACAGTAAACGCCGATGCGGTAAGATTCGGAGGAGGCATGGCGGTTGAAACGCGTGAAGGACTGGAACTTACAGCCCCGCGCTACAATATGGGTGCACGTTACTATACCAGATTTGCAGGAGCGCCGGACAGCGTTTTCTCCAAATATGAAGGCACTGATGACTACAGGGAAGATATATGGACACGCCCTTATATGGCCAACTGGCTGTCGGGCGGTTCCATTTTCAATGAAGCCAATCCCGGACTTGGCGTTCCACTGGAACTCTATTTTGCGCTGCATACCGATGCAGGCTATACATACGGAGACACTATTTACGGTTCATTGGGTATCTGCACCACCTCATTCAACAAAGGCCTGCTTGGAGAGGGACATTCGCGCGACATCAGCCGCGACCTGGCCGACATGGTTATCACGGGACTGCGGCGTGACCTTCCGCCGGCCATAGGACGCGAATGGATCTACCGCGGAATCTGGGACAAGAACTACTGCGAGAGCCGTGAGCCGCAGATGCTCTCCATGCTTTTGGAACTGCTTTCACATCAGAATTTCCGTGACGTGACATACGCCCTGAACCCCAATTTCAGGTTTACGGCATCGCGCTCCATATACAAATCCATTCTCAAATACGTAAGTTTCATGCATGACCGCAGCTATGTGGTACAGCCGCTGCCAGTGGATCATTTCAGCATAGAAGCCACTGACGGCAACACGCTGACATTGTCATGGAAGGCGGTTACCGATACGCTTGAGCCCACCGCAGTACCTACCGGTTACATTGTCTATACCGCCATTGACGACAACGGATTTGACCAGGGAACTTTCACACGCATTGACAGTTATCGCCTGACACCGGAACGTGACCGTATCTACAGGTTCAGAGTCACAGCTGTAAATGACGGCGGAGAGAGCATGCCGTCCGAAACACTTGCCGCCTGTATTGCATCGGACAGCAAGGGAACCGTTTTGGTGGTAAACGGATTCCAGCGTCTGAGCGGCCCGGAGACCATACTGACCGATACTACCCGTGGATTCGACATACTGTCTGACCCGGGCGTACAATATATGCGCTCACCCATACTGAGCGGAGCACAGATCATTTTCTCCATGGACTCGATAGACTCCGAAGAGGAGGTATCGCTGGGAATAGGCAACGACACACTTAACGGCGCGCTGTTGGCAGGCAACACGTTCGACTATCCCCAGGTACACGGACGTTCCATAGCAGAGGCCGGATGGTCATTCGTGTCATGCAGCCGCGAGGCGGTGCAGGACGGAATGACGGACATGGCCCGCTACCAGATGGTTGACCTGATCCTGGGACTCCAGAAACGCTCCTTGCAGGACACCATCTGCAACAAGGACTACTCCACATTTCCCACTGTAATGCAGCAAAGGATCAGAAGCTATCTGGACGGAGGAGGTTCAATCCTCATAAGCGGTTCATACGTGGGAGCGGATATGATTTCAACGCTTGACGATGAAAGATTTACCGCCGACGTGCTCCACTACCGTTGGGAAGGTCCCCTGCCGTCAGGCGATGAGAACCGTATCAAAGGCATGCGCAGCAAGACGGAGATAAGGCGCCAAAGCACTAAGGACAACTACGGAGTAATCAAGCCCGACGTGATAAGCCCCGTAGGACGTGCAACCACCCAGTTCACATATCCTGACAGCGGCCTACCGGCAGGAATAGGCTATAAGGAACGTTCCTACTGCACACTCACACTCGGATTCCCGTTTGAAAGCGTGGAATCGGAAAAGGAACGTGACCGCATAATGAAAGCGGCCATAAGATATCTGACAGACAAATAACACGATAAAGCTATGTATAACATTCAGGCAAACGAATCCGGGACACGCAGCATAAACGTGTCGGATGAGAATCTGGCAACCATACGCAGGTTTTCACTTTTTCAGCTACTCATAGACAGCAACGGCATTGTTACCGAGCAGTCATTAGACAAGCTCAAGCTGAACATCCGTTCACTGCTCACCACTCCGCAAGGCTCTGACAAACAGCTTCTGGACCTGTGCATAGACGTTATTTACCATCGTGACATGAAGGCATTCGGGCTTAGGAACCTGATTGCACTCTATGAACAGTGGAACGCATCTTATCCCGAACCCGCACCTGTCGAATAACCGCCTTATGGCTCAGTGGCTGCCTACCACAAAAAAGGAGTGCGAACGGCTGGGCTGGGACCGGCTGGACGTTATCCTGTTCAGCGGTGACGCATACGTGGACCATCCGTCGTTCGGCAGTGCCGTGATAGGACGTGTGCTGGAAGCCCACGGCTACAAGGTAGCCATAGTACCGCAGCCCAACTGGCAGGATGACCTGCGTGATTTCAGGAAATTAGGCACTCCCAGACTGTTCTTTGGAGTATCGGCAGGAGCCATGGACTCCATGGTGAACCGCTATACCGCAGGCAAGCGTCTGCGCTCGGAGGATGCATACACCCCCGACGGCCGTCACACGGGCCGCCCCGAATACCCATCCATAGTCTATACAAAAGCCCTCAAGAAACTGTTTCCTGAAGTGCCTGTAGTCCTGGGAGGAATAGAAGCGTCATTGAGACGCTTTACCCATTATGACTACTGGCAGGATAAACTGCTGCCCAACATCCTTGAACTAAGCGGAGCCGACTACCTGATTTACGGCATGGGTGAGAAACCTATCGTAGCCATTGCCGATGCCATAGCTCAAGGACGTTCTTCCGACATAATAAACCAGCCGCAGATAGGATTCCTGTCTGCCAGTGTACCGGGCGGCGTTACCGGACAGGACATGATGCTGGCTTCACATGAGCAGTGCCTTGCAGACAAGCGCAGCCAGGCTGCAAACTTCCGCATCATAGAGGAGGAGTCCAACATGATTATAGGGCATCGCATCATACAGCCTGTCGGAGACCGCTACATGGTGGTCAACGCGCCCTATCCGCCCATGACCACGCAGGAACTCGATGCGGTATATGACCTGCCATACACCAGGCTGCCCCACCCGCGTTACAACGGCAAACGCATCCCGGCATATGAAATGATACGCCACTCCGTGACCATACACCGCGGGTGTTACGGAGGATGCTCGTTCTGCACCATATCAGCCCATCAGGGCAAACAGATTGTAAGCCGAAGCAAGGAGAGCATAATTAAAGAGCTGCATCAGATAACCCTGATGGAGGACTTCAAGGGATATGTATCGGACCTGGGAGGACCTTCGGCCAACATGTACGGAACCGGCGGGCGTGACAAGTCCAAATGTGCCAGATGCAAGCGCCCCACATGCCTGACCCCAAAGGTCTGCCCTAACCTTGACACTGACCTGACTGCCCTTACGGAGCTTTACCGTGAAGCCGACAAGGTACCCGGCATAAAGAAGACATGCATTGGCAGCGGAATACGCTATGACATAATGCAATACCATGACCCTGACCCAAAGGCGGACAAATCCCATGGCGAGTACGCCAAAGAGCTCATCACACGCCACGTGAGCGGACGCCTCAAGGTAGCCCCGGAGCATACGTCCGACTCCGTTCTGGAGCTTATGCGCAAGCCGTCTTTCACGCAGTTCGGGCAGTTCAAGAAAACATTTGACAGGATTAACCGCGATAGCGGACTGAGGCAGCAGCTTATCCCGTATTTCATAAGCAGTCACCCAGGCTGCACCGAGGAGGATATGGCACAGCTTGCCATAATAACCAAGCAGCTCAACTTCAAGCTGGAGCAGATACAGGACTTCACGCCCACCCCCATGACCTTGAGCACCGAGATATTCTATACCGGTATCAACCCGTACACCATGCAGCCTGTCTATACCGCCCGTACCGAGCGCGAGAAACAGGCCCAGCGCCAGTTCTTTTTCTGGTATGACCCCGCTCAGCGCCACCGCCTGATATCGGAATTGCGCCGCATCGGACGCCCGGATCTTATACAGAAACTATTCTGACAAAATCTTAATAAAATATAATAACCTTAACTTTTCATTGGTACTTCTATATTGTTTACGACTTACGTCACAAGAGTAAACATTCAAAACAAAAAAATAAGGACAATGAAAAAGTATTTTATCGCTGCTGCAATGATTGCTGCAGTATGTGTTTCGGCAAACGCCAAGAAGAAAGAGGTTAAGGAAGTTCTGTTCGGAGTAAAGTCCGGTGTCATCACTGTTACATCCGATATGGGTGACATGCCCGATTTCTCAGCAATGGGAATGGGCGGTGGCGGTCTTGCCGCTTTCGGTGACTCTGCATTCCTGGAGAGAATGAACAGCTTCAATTCAGGCGACATGAGAGAGCAGATCTATTTTGACGACTACGGAAAGAAGACTGCAAGAATCAGCGTTTACGGTGAGAACATCACCCGTACAATCTCTGTAGGTGACTCAACCTATACCATCAACGAGAAGGAGAATACTGCAACCGTAATGCCTATATTCGGAGGCGGACGTAACGGCCGTGGCGGCATGGGCGGCTTTGGTGGCGGTTTCGGCATGGGCGGTGCCCAGATAGGACAGCTTGGTGAGATTGACTGGCTCAACCTGGACAAGAAGACCATCCGTCGTAACAAGATCAAAGAATTAGGTGAGGAACAGGTTGCAGGTGTTACTTGCAAGAAGTATTCAATGAGCCCCAGCAACCAGATGGGCTTTACACAGAATATCACAGTATGTGTATATGAGGGTATTCCACTCTCAACCGTAACTGAAAGTGACTGGGCTACCACAAGCCAGACCGCAATGAACTTCATTGCCGAGGATGTTGATCCCGCTTTCTTTGTACTCCCCAAGGGCTGCAAGGTCAGCCAGATGAACATGGGCGGCTTCGGCGGCGGTGACTTCATGATGATGGGCGGTGACTTCGGCGGCTTTGGCGGCGGCGGTTTCGGCGGCGGCTTTGGTGGCGGTTTCGGCGGCTTCTGATTCTTTAATCCGGATATAAACATAACAGGCAGGCCCGCAACGGCCTGCCTGTTATTCTTTTATCACATTCTGATTACAACACAATACCACATTCAGATCATTCTAAGAAAGAGACAGGTAAACACAAATATTATATGATCCATAGATTTATTTGAGTACATCCAGAATGCGTAATAAAAGATGCTCTTTCAAAGCGAAGTAACTGGAATAACAATCCCTACTGAGTACATAATATAAAAAACCGGCGTGGAGCAAAGCCCTCCGCCGGTTCATTATAAGGAGTTGTTATTTGCCAGTATTACTTTATCAGTACCTTGTCAACAACAACCTTTCCGTTCTGTGCAGTCTTACGGATGAGTATCTGACCAGACTTAGGAGCATCAAGTCTGATACCGCCTATGGTGTAGTACTCAACACCTTCCTTCACAGCCTGACGGGCATCGACAATTGTCAACAGCTCATTCATCTTGGTCTCCTGAGCCTGGAGAGCTGCCTCATAATCGCAATCAGGATTTATACCCTGCAGACGCAATGCGGCACTTCTCATGTCGAACTCTGAACTTGAAGATGACTTCTGGTCAATTGTGTAAACCAGGTCACCGGCCACCATGACAGAGTCAACACCAACTTCCTTGAATGTAAACTTCTTACCGTCATTCATTACTTCATTGACCTTACCGCTCAAAGTAACAGAATCTGTCTTGAACTCAAATGCAAGATCTGAAGTCTGGTTATAAGCATACAGACCTACTTTGTAGAGACCCTCGGGCAGACCGGTAACGGTAGTAGAGATAACACCCTTTGTACTGGTAGCGCTTCTCAGACCGCCAATGAATACGTGTCCGTCAACCTTCCAGTCAGTATAGCTGGCTGCAACATAAGGATCATCAACCTTAGCTGTGGTGAAGTACCAGTAACCGCTGCTTGAGTTAGGAGTAAGTGTCCAACCCGGAATGATATCAGAGTTTGCATTTCTCTTTATATACCATTCACCACTGCTGCGCTGCTTCATGTCGCGGTCTATATCGGCATCATTACGCAGGTAGTAGTTAGGAATAAGAGCGCTTACATTATAATTATAGAACTTTTCAAGTTGAGAAGGATCAGCATCATTGTAAATATTAAGGATCTGGAGGATTGCAGCCTCACGCAGCAAGGTGCTCAGCTCAGCGTCCTCATCCTCAACGGCATCAACCTTGGCCTTAATATCACTGCCAAACTCATATCCCAGATCAACGGCAAGTGCATACAGCTCCTTGATCTGACGGGTCGTAGCAATATAGTAGTCATACTTGAACACATATCCTCTCTGGGCAGCGGCAAGCTCTTCGAATGCAGCGGCAAGTTCGTCATCTGTCGTTGAAATGACATCAAACTCAGAAGCGGTATTGTAACCGTTAACCATACCGGTATATTCGTCATAGTCCTTGCGCTCGGCACCGTCAATGACAGCCTTGGTCTGGGCAATCTTGTCAGCAAACTTGCTTATCAGAGCCAGACGGTCATCGACTGCAGTCATCTCAGCCTTGTAGGCATTGATCTCGGCTGTCAGATAAGACGTCTCCTTTTCTGAGAATACGATACTCTCATTAGCCTTCAAATGTGCATCGAGAGCCTTATATACGGCCAGTTTTGTACTGTCACCAGCCAAGCCGGCAAGTTTTTTCCTTGCATCGGTCTCTGTGGTGCAGAACAGGTCAACAGTATCCATACGGGCCTGCATTTCACTGATTGCACTGCTCATTGCAGCATAATTGCTGTTATATGCACTTGGAGCAGTTTCCTTGAAAGCATTCTCCTTGAAGGTTGCCATATAATCAACGAAAGCATTATAAAGTGTTCCCTTGTAGTCACGTTCAGCAGCATCAACTTCTGCCTTCTTTTCTACGGCCTTGCCATAAATGTCGTTAATCAGGCCGACATACATGGTTGACAGGTCACCGGCATTAGCACTCTTGACGGTATAGTTACTGATAAAGACACCACTCTTAACATCTGCCTTAGGAGCATCCTTTGTAACCCATTCAAATACATAATCGCCTGCACTGGGTACAGTAAAGTTAAATTTGAAGGTTTCTACCTCATCTGGCCAGGTACCGGTATCTTTGTCTTCGATATTACCCTTTTGGACAACTGTTTTGGGAGTAAATGAACCTAATGCGGTCTTTTCACAAGCTTCCAAGTCCGTAAAACCCTTATCATCACCGTTTTCTAAAGTACCTCCAGGTGCAGGATAGAAGTACAGATAGCATGGGAGACCCGGCGCCTTGCTGCCGCTATAAGCCCATCCTGTTCCCAAGAACTCTATTGTTAAATCTTCTGCTTTGTCAAAATGTACTATTGAGTACATGTTGCCTGATGCCTTCTCTACATATTGTGTAATTACATATCCGCAATCATTAGGATAGGTTCCAGCCATTGCATATACACGTGTCTTGCCCTTACTGGCAGTTCCACCTTTCCTGAAAGTAGTATTACCATCGTGAACATATGTACTTGGCGGATTATAACCTCCCTTATCAAAGTTTGATGCGCTTCTCCAGTCAGAACTTATCTGAGTAATATCAGAGGTCTTGCTGAACTCACCGAAATGATAGTGATAAACTACATTGTCACCATTGGCACCGCCTCTTGCATGTATCTGTATAAGCTTAACTTCATAATCACCCTTAAGAACATCAGTCTTGTCGTTCGGACGGGTAATTACAAGAGATGAATCAACTGCAGACCATGATGGTATCCACACCTCATCGTTTACGTAAGCAACTACATTGTCAGTCTGTTCACCCTTGAAATTAACATCAGCCTCGACTTCCTTTGAGAACTTGAAACGTAACTCCCTTATTGTACCGTCAAGACCAAAAGAGCCTTCCTCAAACGGTTCGCCCTGAAGGACAGGAGGAAGTGAAGTCATGGAAACCACACCTGTAAATGCGTACGGATTAGGTGTAGCCAACTCATTGTAGAAATCGGGAACAATCTTTCCGTCTGCCACCCATGCAGAGTCAAGAGCCTTAGGATAAAGATCACCGGTATATTTGAGCGTCAAGTCAGGAAGGTCTGTGGGATTATGGAATGTTACAAGCACCTGATCATAATCCTCAAACTCATAAGGAGTCATTTCATGTGTAAATGGATCTTCATAGTAATCAGTAAACATGTACATGTAACCATCCTCATGGTACTCAGCGGAACGGATATACATTTCCTCCCAGTCACCGGTATCGTATTCACCGCCGGTAGTCTTCTTGGGATCACCGCCTTTCTTAAGGCACCATACCTGGAAATACTTTCCTGATTCATCAGGCACCTCTACTGCAGCGATATTTGTCTTGGCCTTGGCCTCCTTTACAAGCTGACCAAGATTTGTCTCATAGCCAAAGTCAACGCGAAGCTTGTCTCCATGATACTCGCAACCGGCAATCCAAGACTTGGTCAGTGACAGGTTGTCGAGTGAATAAACAATACTGTCAGTTACGAATGAAAGACGCACAAAGAACTTGTCAGGCTGCTTTACGTAATTCAGCGAATCACCCTCGGCAAGAGTTTTTCCTTCCGGCCACAAATCCTCAGAAGGACGCCATCTCCAGTCATCAGACCAGCTGTAGTCACCTTTGTAGAATACGTATGCATCGGCTTCATGAGCATTGTTGTAGTATGTCATCATTGTTACTTTCTGCCATACGTTATCCTCCAGATCACCATCTGCCATTGCCAACGAGAATTCCTTGCCACTCTTGTAACCCATAGAGAAAGCGGCACGCTGGTGATGGTAACCACGCATTACATCAGCATAGAACAAGGGATTCCATGTATTCAGTTTTTTTGCCTTGATGAAGAAAGTAAGGCGGTAAGACGACTCTTCCTCAATGTCCAAGCCACGTACATAAAGGGTACGACGGTAGTTCTTGGTACTGCGGGTATCGGTTGAATAATGGGAAGATGAAATATTGCCTGCTGCACGAGCTTTTGAAATATCACCTGTCTCCCATTGGAAATAGTAATTTCCGCCATCTACACCATACTGTTTAAAGGCATCGATACGGTCCTTATCCAGACCATTGGGATCACCTACAATTTTCCAATGGTCATTGTCATAAATCTTATTTGCTATTTCAGTAGCACTTGATGTAGGATCTGCACCATTGAACATCACGATACCGTCACCCGGATTTGTCTCTGTCCACTCAGAACTGGTAGAGTCAGTTCTTACTGCAAAAATCTCCCAATCCGGACTGCCATCGTAGATATCAGTTCTGCTACTGACACTGCTGGTACCGATCTTGGAATAATACTCAATCTCATGGATTGTGTCAATAGGAGTCTGGCTCCATGCGGCATACGCCTGTTCTTCATTCAAGCCTTCAGCAACCTCAAAGGTCTGATTGAAGATAACCCTTGCGTTGCGCGGATCTTTCAGATCCGGCTGAGCATACGCGGATACTCCCACAAGGAGCAACCCCGCAAATAACAAGTAGTTTTTCCTCATAAAAACAGTTAGAATAAGGTTAATAAAAAAAATAAAAGAGTCCTTTTTATTAAAAGTCCTTCAAACATCGGAAATTCTCCAATGGCAAATATATCAAAAAACTGTTAAATGTATTTTTCGGGCTCTGATTTTTTACAGATTTCTATCCTAATGTCAAAAAAGCCGTCAATTATGTAATGCAGACTGAACAATCTCGCTCAATGTGGGATGTGCATGTATCACGTTCCGCATCTCATCCACGGTGCCGTGCATGTTCATAACCGCGGTAATCTCATGTATAAGGTCCGATGCGTGCGCCCCCATGATATGAGCTCCAAGGACAATACCGCTCTCTGCCGCAATAAGTTTGCAATAGCCATCCGGTTCATCCATTGAGACGGCCTTGCCGTTGGCACGGTAAAATGATTTCAGACAATGCACCTGAAGCCCCTGTTCCTTACACTGCTCCTCGGTAAGACCCACTGTTGCAACCTCCGGCATGGTGAACACCGCAGCAGGAATAAGGTCAAAACGTATGCCGTCCTGCTGTCCGCAGATTTGGTTCAGGGCGTGCAGCCCTTGGAACGTGGCAGCATGTGCAAGCATGATTCCGCCTGTCACGTCGCCTACTGCGTATATACCCGGCACCGATATAACGAACCAATCCCTGTGCATAGGATACGGCCGGAATACTCAGCAGTGCTCCTGCAAAAAACAAGTAGAATTTCCTCATAACATATAAATTTAATAGTCCTTATAATGACTTTTCTTTGCATCAATGATGAGCAAATTTATTGTTTTGAAATAAAAAAAAGCAACAATAATTAACTAAAAAAATAAATGAGGATGACAAGCACTGTCATCCTCATTCCACTTTTATCCTTTATAAATGAAACGGTATCAGATTCTTATTTATTCTAATATAAACCTGATTTTTGAAATTATCTTATCTGATGCGGTTCCTATCAGAGCCTCAAACGCACCGGGTTCGGCAACCCAATCCTGAATAGAATCATCATAATAGCTCAAGGCATCACGGCCTATGGTTATTGAAACGTCACGGGTCTCACCCGCCTCAAGATAAACCTTACTGAAACCTTTCAGCTCCTTGACGGGACGCGGCAGTGAGGATTTAATATCACTTATATACAACTGTACAACCTCCGAGCCTGCTTTGCTGCCTGTATTTGTGACACTTACAGTAAAAGTAATCTCATCATCGGCCTTCATAGTCTGACGGTCGGAGCTAATCTTTCCAAGCTGGAAAGTGGTATAACTAAGTCCGTGACCAAAAGCAAACAGAGGTTTGTTCTTTTTCTGACGGTCTGTCCATCGGTAACCTACATAAATATCCTCCTTGTACTCTTCATCAATGATATCATGACCCTCACGCCATACTCCAGGATATGCATTCAGGGCATGTGCACCGCAATCCTCAAGCTTGGAATACCAGGTGAACGGAAGTTTTCCTGATGGATTGACCTGACCGGTCAGGACCGATGCTATAGCCTCTCCTGACTCAGAGCCCACAAACCATCCCTGCACGACTGCCGGTACTTTTGACAACCAAGGCATTGAGACGGCATTTCCGGATATGTTTACAAAAACAAATCTGGGATTTGCCTTGACAAGCGCTTCAATTAGTTCATTCTGTCCGTATGGCAGGTTCATATCCTTTCGGTCATGGCCTTCACAGTCCTGATAGTCACTCTTGTTAAGTCCACCGAACATAATGACACAGTCTGCCTGAGCCGCTTTGCTCACTGCCTCTCTGATCAACTCATCGGCTGAACGCATTTCATAAAGACTGCGTCCTACTGTAACTCCGTCAAAACTCTGTATTGTGTCACCCACATATCCGCGCGCATAATCCACTTCCACATTGGGTTGAATGGCATGTACAGCTGCAATAAGTCCATCAAGAGGCAATATCTCTTTCTGAGCCTTGAGCGATGAGGAACCACCACCCACAGTCATCATCTTTATTGCATTCTCTCCTACCACCAGAATACGTTTCATGCCTTTTACATCAACCGGAAGAACCGTGCTCTTGGCCCCCTTACCCTTTGACGGATCTGCAACCACCTCATTCTTGAGCAGTACAATACCCTCCTGGGCAATCTTAAGTGCTGCCTCATAATGACTCTCAGAACAGAGGAATCCCACCTGACGGTCAGCTCTCATTGTGGTACGATAGAACGTACGTAACAGACGCCTGACCTTCTCATCCAATTCAGCAGTTGTATATTTGCCCTGCCGGATCATCTGTTTGTACGGTAACGCCATGTAATAACGGTCGTATGCATTGGTCGCATTCATTACCATTCCGTCAGTCCAGGTTCCCATTTCCAGATCCAGACCGTTCCTGACAGCCTCATCGGTATCATGGCAGCCACCCCAGTCTGACACCACTATTCCGTCAAACTTCCAGTCCTCCTTGAGAATCTTGTTCAAAAGAATTTCATTATGGCTGTTATGCTGGTTCTTGTAGAGGTTGTACGCACCCATAATACCCCAGGCTTTGCCTTCAGTTATAGCAGCCTTGAATGCCGGCAGATATATCTCATGCAGAGCACGGTCACTGACTATGACATTGACCTGATGGCGATACTCCTCATCATTGTTCAGTGCATAGTGCTTTACACAGGCGGCGACTCCTTTTGACTGGAGTCCCTGTACATAAGGCACCACCATACGTGATGCAAGCAACGGGTCCTCACCCATATATTCAAAGTTACGGCCGCCCAGCGGAGTGCGGTAAATATTGACCCCAGGGCCCAGAATCATGCTCTTGCCTCTGTAAAGAGCCTCTTCACCCAGTGATTCTCCATAAAGCCTTGCCATTGAAGGATTCCATGTAGCAGCCAGACATGTCAGTGCCGGAAAAGCAACACATGAGTCATTGGTCTGTCCGGCCTGGACCCATTCATCCCAAAGAACGTCGGGACGTACTCCGTGAGGACCGTCATCGGTCCAGAAATCAGGGAATCCCAATCTCTTTATTCCGGGACTTGAAAACTTGGACTGTGCATGGACAAGCGCTATCTTCTCATCAAGAGTCATTCTTGACAAAGCATCCTCAATGCGCTGTTCCATGGGCTTGGTCTCATCAAGATACACCGGGATTTGAGCATACGCCCCCCTAAAGGTCACCGCCAGCATAGCGGTGACCAACAATATGTTTCGTCTCATAATTAACAGTTATTTCTGAAATACTCTGATGTAGTCAACCTCCATCGTAACAGGCAAAGCTGACTCATCCACACCATTCATTCCGCCCCAGGATCCACCCCAAGCCAGATTGAATATTACATAGAAGGGATAATGGAATGGCCACTGGTTGTGTCCGGAGCCAAGTACAGACTTCTTTACATACAACTGCACTGTACCATCCACGTATGTAGTAATCTCATCGGCAGTCCAAAGCAGGGCATATGTATGGAAATCACCCTCGGCCTTGTCAATGGTCATGGCATGCGTCTTCTGGGTGTTCTTGGTGTGATTGTAATCCTGGGTATGGATGGATGATGATACCTCATTCGGTACAGTTCCAACCTCCTCCATGATATCTATCTCACCGCACATGGGCCACGGATTGGTGCTCCAGTCATTACCCACAGGCATCATCCAGAATGCAGGCCATGTACCCTTACCTGCTGGCAGTTTAATACCGGCCTCTATATAACCGTACTGCCAACCCTCGTTCACATGCGCATAGACACGACCGGAATAGATATTGCCGTTCTCCTTGAAACAATGGATACGCAGAGTTCCGTTCTTAATTTCAGTCACAAGATTGCCTTCAGGCGATTTATGGTTGACATAATTCTGCAATTCATTGTTTACCCATCCCTTGCCTTGCACTTCATGCTTCCAGTCAGTCGCATTCAGCTCAGAACCCTGTTCAAACTCATCATGCCAAACCAGACGGTAACCGTCGGGCGCATAATATGCGGCACTCTCTGCTGCAGCCTGCTTTATATCAATTCTTTTTCTGGCTGCACCCGACATGATTACCACTGACCCCGTACGCTCTTCAACGTACGGATTGGCCTGAATATTGACTTTCATGGAACCTGCTGCTGAAGATCCGTCAAGAATCTCGAACGTGATGAAATCACCATTGGCATATGCCCCCCACTCCTTACCCGTGGTGGTTACCGAGATGATATACTCTCCTCCTTCACTATTGGCTGCTACAGAATCAGGTGAGGCGGTGATGACAATCTCATCCAGCACCTTAAGGTCTTCGCCCCCGCCGCAGCCCATAAAGGCCGCGGTGAGAGTGAGAATAAAACCTGAAAGCATATTCCTGTTCATTTACTGAGCTTGCTTAAAGACAATCTTGCTTATCTTAACTTTGGTTCCTGCAGGTGAACCGCCAAAGTCAAAGAACAAACGGATGGCCGTAGCATCGTTACCGTCTTTCAATGTAGCATATTTCAGCGTGTAGACAAATGGCTCATCGGCACTGATGTCATGACGGCCCTCGCAGAAGAAGTTGCTGTCACCGCTGTCTGTCAGTTTGATGGTCACACCCGGGCAGTCATTATCAGCCTCCATTACCAACTGGAAATGATACTGATTGCCGGCCGATGCAGTGAGCTCAGTGTCAATATGGAACTGACCCTGCCACTGGCTGCCGCCCATTCCCTCAGGAAGCGTGATCTCATAAATGTCAGCATTGTGGGTTGCCACAGGCTGATTTGGAAGTTCAGCCCAACCGTTGTCAGCAAACCAATATCCGAATGAACTGCCTACCGTACCGTTGTCAACACCCTTCCAAAGGTTACTGTCATCATCATAATTCAAAACTACAGCCTCTTCAAAGTAAATCTTACTGATTTTGACGTGGGTACCTGCAGGTGAACCGCCAAAGTCAAAGAACAGGCGGATAGCGGTAGCATCAGCACCATCCTTCAATGTTGCAGCTTCAAGTTTGAAGATAAACGGCTCATCAGCCTTTATGTCATGACGTCCCTCACAGAAATAATTGCTGTCACCGCTATCTGTCAGTTTTATGGTAACGCCCGGGCAGTCTGCATCGGCCTCCATAACCATATAGAAGTTGTAAGCCTTTGCTGCACTTGCGGTCAGCTTGGTGTCTATATGGAACTGGCCCTGCCACTGGCTGCCACCCATTCCCTCAGGTAGAGTGATCTCATAAGTGTCACCGGTGTGGGTAGCCACAGGCTGTGTAGCAAGCTCACCCCAGCCGTTGTCAGCGAACCAGTATCCGAATGCATTGAACAGTGTACCGTCATCAACAGATTTCCAGAGGTTTGCACCACTCTCATAATCCCAGTCCATAACAGGTTTTGAGGGATCATCGTTTTCATTGGGCAGAACCGTACCGTCATCATCGGCATGGTCTTTCAGCACGATATTACGTATGTTGATGGTGGTACCGGCCTGGCAGCCGCCAAAGTCAAAGAACAGGTTGACTTTCTCCATGTCTATACCGGGCATGTCACTCTTCCAGAAGATATAATCTTCACCTGCCTTCAGGTCAATGCGGTCAGCAAAGTAGAATACATTGTCATCACCGTCCATCACCAGTTTCACAGTAGCACCGTTAAGGTCCTTGTCGCTGTTGATGATTGCAGAGAAGTCATAGTTCTTTGCTGCAGTAGTTGATATGTTTGAAGTCTTGAAGGCGACCTGTGCCTGCCACTGATCTGTAGTAGCCTCAGGCAAGGTAATGGTATAGTCATTGCCATCGGCAGTGAATCCGGGATCAGCAATCTGTGCCCAACCTGGTGCATACCAGAAGAACATACTGTAGTCTACATCCTTCCAGATATTGAAATTGCTTGTTGCATCAAAGCCTTCAAATGCCTTCTCCTCAGCCTTGCTGGTGAATACCAGACGCCATGCTATGCCACCATTGTCACAAACCAGCACCAAACGGTTGGTGGTAAGAGCCTCTATTCGATAGAATGGATCGTCATAGGTTTCATCATTAGGAATATACGGCAGAAGAGTCTGTGCAGGGAATTGTAAGTAAACGCAGTCATCACCGTTGAATACTCCGGGAATGAGTGAGAATGATGTGGTCTGACTGCTGACTGTTGCCATGAAATCAACTCCGTCATTGGTGTTGAACTCAGAGAATACTGAGCATCCTGTATTGACATAGACAGTTCCTCCTGCACCGGGATTGTAAGTATATGTACCTTTGGCAGCCTCATCTGTCTCAGCATGGCTGAAACTGATCCTGTCATCATATACACCCCATGCGGCCTTGTCTGAAGGAGCTGCTGACCACCAGTTCGAACCGTCAGTTCCAGGCTCTCCACAGCCCATGTGACCTTGTTCAGAGTAATCAATTCGCCACTCCTTGTCACACAGTTTGCGGAAATAAGGTGAAAAGTCTATTTTGGTGTTGTCAAAAGTAAAGTTGCCGCTCAGAAAGCCCTGTGACATACCGTTACGGTTCATCATATAAACCTTCAAAGTATGTGTTCCTCTGTTTACGCTTGAATAGCTTGCAGTTGGCAGTATGGAGTAAGGTGTTCCATCCAGATACCATACCGGATAACAACCTTTGAAATCTCCACTCAGAGAGAATGTGGCAGTATTTGTCTCCTGGTCTGTAACAACTGACATGGTTCTGCCTTCAATTGTAGGAATTCCGTTAGGATCAGCGCCCTTGAACTCCTCAGGTGAGCAGGCAACAAGCAGAAAGCCTGGCATAAGCAAACCTGCTGCATATTTCATTATTTTATTCATAGTGACTTTCTCTTTTTTAGGATTAATAGTTGTTCTGAACCAAAGTCGGGTCAGCATCGAGCTCTGACTGTGCCAATGGAATATGCTTCTTGCTGGCACTCCATGTATTGGTGCGATAGCCATAAGTATCAGGAACAAGAACTGTAGCAGCCTTGCCTGTACGTACCAGATCAAAATAACGCTTGCCCTCGCCGCAGAACTCCAGGTGACGCTCATTGATAATATCATCAAGAGTGCAGGTGGTAACTGCTGCAAGACCGGCACGCTGACGAACCTGACTCACATATCCGGCAGCTTCAGATGCGCTGCCTCCGGTGGCCAACAGAAGCTCAGCAGCGTTCAGCAGAGTCTCGGCATAACGGTAGATACGTTTGTTGTTATTGTAGTTAAGGTTCTTTGATGTAGGACAGTCCTGATTGTTCTTGCTGTACGGGCGGTACTTGCCAAGCCACAGGTGCGTATCCTGATAACGCTCAGTATAACTTACACCACGTACATCCCATATTGTAACATCACGGCGCACATCACCTTCAGAGTACATGTTATAGGTCTCCAGGCGGACCGGAAGGAATCCCCAACCGTCATTACCGGCATCCCATCCGTCACCACCGGGCCACTGGTTCGGTGAAATCAATGTTGGCAGAACACTGCCGCCGGCATTGATTGCCGCGCCACCCCAGTCACGCTGAGCCATATCGTCATTGTAGTTGATCTCAAATATTGACTCAATGCACCACTCGCCGGTTTCATCAAACAGCTTTGCATAATCATTGTAAAGGTCATACTTTGATGATTCAATAAGCTCCTTCATGTGACCCAGAGCCTTTGAATAACGGTCTGTGTCATTCTGGTACATTACCATTTCAGCATAGAGCATGTAGGCAAATGCCTGTGATACGCGGCCGGCATTGTTGTCATCCCATCTGAGAGGAAGTGATCCGTCAGCAATAATCTCCTCAAGTTCAGGAACTATCTTGTTATATATCTCATCGGCTGTGAGCTGAGGAGCTGTATATGGAACAGAGAGATTGTCCAGATAGAAAGGAACATTGCCGTAATAATGCCAGAGTATATTGTAATAATATACACGCAGCAGACGTGCCTCAAGACTATACAAGTCACGGTTGTTCTTTGTTCCGCCGCCCCATGAGCAGTATTTGATTACGTCATTGCAACGTTTGATACCTGAGTAGAAATCACCCCACAAGGTTGCAAGGGTATTGTTTCCGTCAGCCTCAAAGTTGAACAGTTTGTGCCAGTGCTGGTTGTCGGTTATGCTTGAACCTCCAACCCAGAAGTCATCACCCATGATTTCAGCATCAACCGTAAGGTCATTGTATGCTGTTCCGTCCCAATCGGGCCAGTGCAGGGGTGCATAAGCCGATGTAAGAGCCTCAAACAGGGTAGCATCGGTAGTATAGTATTCTTCCAAAGGCTCACCGGTAGGATTTGTCACCTCCAGGAATTCCTCTCCGCAGGATACCAGCATCATGGATGCTGCAAAAAGACCTGCCAATAATATATTGTTCTTTTTCATATCAGTTATTTTTTTCAATTTCAAAGAGCGATATTGAATCCAATAGTATAAGTGCGTGCCTGCGGATAGACACCATAGTCAACTCCAAGACTTGTTGAACCGGATCCTATTTCAGGATCAAATCCCCAGTACTTAGTCCATGTAAAGAGATTTTCTGCCATTCCATATACACGTAAACGGTTTATGAAAGCTTTCTTTGTCAATTTCTGCGGCAGAGTGTATCCTATAGTAAGGTTCTTGAGACGGGTGTATGAACCGTCCTGAATATAGATGTCACTGCATACCCAGTTCTTGCTGTCACCCTGTTTGAGAATAGGTAACTTGTTTGATGTGCCCTCGCCGGTCCAACGGGCAAGCATCCATGTAGGATAGTTACCTGATGCAATATCCTGGCGGTATGTAGCATCAAAAACGTCAGCGCCGTAAACACCCTGGAAGTTTGCACTGATATCAATACCCTTCCATTCTGCATAGAGATTCAGACCGAATGTCCACTTGGGAGTACCGTTACCTATGTTGGTACGGTCATCGGATGTGATCTTACCGTCACCGTTCACATCAACGAACTTAAGGTCACCAGGTGCTGCATCAGGCATTATCTTGCTGCCGTCAGCATTTACATATGCATCCACCTCAGCCTGATTCTGGAACACTCCAAGAGTCTTGTAACCATAGAAGAACGGGAAAGGCTGGCCGTTCTCAGCACGTGTGCCGCCATCAGAGAACTGGCTGATACCCCAGTTCAGGAAACCGGTGTCATTACCAAGATTCTTAAGCTCATTGTGCAAATATGAGGCGTTGCCGTTTACAGAGAAGAACAGGTCACCCAGATTCTGTTTGAAACCAAGTTCAAACTCCCAACCGGAGTTGACCATATCGCCGGCATTTGCAAGAGGTCTTGCCTCACCTACGTAGCTTGGGATAGGCATTTCAATGATCATTCCGTTTGTTCTCTTGATATAGTAATCAACCGTGAAAGTCAGAGCGTTATTGAAGAACCCAAAGTCAATGCCAAGGTCTGTCTGCTCACTCTCCTCCCATTTAAGATCCTCATTTGCCAGACGGTTTGCCTTTGAACCATACTGCATCTCCTCAGCTGTTCCAAAATAATAGTTGCTGCTTCCACCTGTATTGGTGAGAGTTGTATAGGCAAAATCTCCTATATTGTCATTACCGTTCTTACCCCAGCTGGCACGGATCTTCAAATTGGACAGCCAGTCACTGGTCTGATCCATGAAATCCTCATTGGTAACATTCCAACCTACTGATGCTGACGGGAATGTGCCGAATCTGTAATTTGAACCAAAGCGGCTGGAACCGTCACGGCGCAGGGTTGCCTGGAACATATAACGCTCATCAAAGTTGTAGCTCAGACGTCCAAAGTATGATGCAAGCTTGTGCTCCACATATGGACCGCCCCAGATACCCACGTAACTGGTAGCACCTGTTATCTTACCGTCGGCATCAGTTGACAAGCCTATATTTCCACCTGTTGTGTAATTGATTGAAGGTTTGTTCACATTCACAAGGTTCCAGTGTGAGCCACCCAGTTCATCACCCTTGAACTTCATAGCTGATTGGCCTATCACTACATCAAAAGAATGCTGGCCGATGCTCTTGTTATAGGTTAAGGTATTCTCAACCTGCCATGTGGTATTGTTGCCTTTGTAAGCAGCTGCCTCTGTATGGTCAGAGTTGTTGTTACCTGAATAATAATACTTCTGCAGTGTAGCGCCGTCATATCCCCAGAAAGACTGCTCGGCACTGAGTGTAAGGTGGTAAACCAGATTATCCCAAATCTGAAGGTCGGCTGAGAGCTTGGGCATCAGTTTCTGTGACCAGTTCTTGTTGGGATTGGCCTGCATCATTGCTATCGGGTTGTTCTGCTCCTGATATGAGCCTATATAACCGGGGATAGTATATGGGTTACCGTTCTCATCATAATAAAGGTCATATGCAGCATACTGGTCTATCATGTTTTGTGCAATCTTGCCCTTAAGGGTAACCGGAAGCGTAGGAGCAAGATAAAGGGCAGAACCAAGCGGAGAACCCCATGTGGAGTTGGTCGCAATGCCGGTGTTGTTCACCTTCATATATGACACATTTACGCCCAGATCCAGTTTGTTCAGGAAACTGCGTTCCTTACTTGCATCAATAAGGTTGAACTGATTGTTTGAACGGACAGTCAGTCTGTCATAGTTTGACAAGCCATAGTTGCCGCCCACAATACCGTCCTGGGTAAAGTAACCTATTGAAAAATAGTAGTTCACCTTGTCATTTGCGCCGCTTACAGAGAAGTCATGCTGTGTGATAGGAGCATTATCATTGAACAGCAGAGACTGCCAGTCTGTTCCAAAACCGGTAATGGCATCACCATTGGCATCGGTCATGTTATAAGGATCAGCATAAAGCGGTTCAAAACCACCATTTATATATTTCTCGTTCTGTAGTATGGCATAATCTGTAGCACCTGTCACAGAACGTTTTCTCCATGCACTCTGCCAACCGGTTGAGAAATTGTAGTTGATTGAAGCCTGTCCCTCCTTACCCTTCTTGGTGGTAATCAGGATTACACCGTTTGCTGCACGTGCACCGTAAATTGCGCCTGAGGCAGCATCTTTCAGAACCTCAATACTCTCAATATCATTCGGGTTGACTGACTCCATACCGTTCTGGTCAGTCGGCATACCGTCTATAATATAAAGAGGATTAGAATCATTGATTGTTCCGATACCGCGGATTCGAATCATAGACTGTGATCCGGGCTGACCTGATGAAGATGTTACATTGATACCGGCAGCCATACCTTTAAGTGCATCCTCGGCACGGAGTCTGGTCTTGCCCTCAAGGTCATCAGCGCTGACCTTGGCAATTGAAGCGGTAACCACACTCTTCTTTTGTACGCCATAACCGATAACCATTACCTCATCCAATGATACGCCATCCTCTTTCATGACAACGGTCATATTATTTCTTGCCGTCACCTCCTGAGTGGCATAGCCGATGTAGGAGAAAATAATAGTAGCTCCACTTGGAACATTTAGCGAGAACTTACCATCCATGTCAGTGGTGGTTCCATTCCGCTCATTTCCTTTCTCAGCAAGAGAGGCGGCAAACAAAGGTTCTCCGCTCTCGTCAATCACCGTACCCACAATTACATTCTGGGCACTGGATATTACTGACACCGTAAGCGCCAGCAACATGATCAGTAATTTGCTTCTTTTCATAAGTTAGGTTAATAAGTTGTTTTTGTCAATTGTCAACGTTTTGCATGCAAATAAAATACAAATAAAAGCTGATAACGCGGGCGTAAAACGTAAAAATGGATTCTTATGAAATAAAGAATCATTTAATTGACATAAAATGAATGATTTAGCAAAAATAAGAGATTAAAAAAATATGGATTGATTACAATAGGCAAACAGGCAATTTTACCTTAATTGTCCCAATTTTCTTACCTCATTTTCAAAATCTTCACGATTTCCGATGGTTCCGTTTTTGATTCGGGCCCTGTAACTGTAGATAGTATTTACAGAGTAATGAAGGAAATCGGCAATCTTGGATGAATCCTCAATTCCAAGCCTGATCAAAGCAAAAATACGCTGGTCAATTGTAAGACGTCCGGCCTCTTTAGGATAAATCTGCTCTTCAGGTTTCAGCAATGCGTTGAATTCTGTCACAAAATCAGGGAACAGATGCAAAAACACCTTATCAAAGTTCTCATATAGTTCTTCAACCTCCCTCACTTTGAACTCAGTTGATTTGGTAATATTTGACAGTTCCTCAAACTCCCTGTTCTTCAGTTTGCGGTTAACCAATTTCCTGAAATCATCCAGTTTGTCAACATAATTGGAACATAGACTGAGGAATCGGCCTATGTACTCCTCCTTTACCCTGTTGGCCTCAGAGAGTTGGTTATTTACCACCGACAGTTTTTCATTCAGTTTTGAAAGTTCATCGGCCTGTGCAGCCAGTTTTGCATTCAATGCGGTCAGTTGTGCGTTTGATACCTGAAGTTCACTACGGGCCTCAGCCAGTTTTCGACGTTCACGCATTGAGAATACAAGCGCCCCTAATGTAAGCAGAGCCAATATGCCTATTGAAATCACCATCCACAACAGGAATCGGGCACTACGTTCCTTCTGGGTCTGGTAATCATTCTCTATGACAGTAAGGATAGGCGATATCTGCCAGGAACGCATACGTGTATTGAAACTGTTGTTGGCTCTCCACGTAAAACTGATATAACGGTAACTCCTGTCAAAATCACCATCCTGGTTGAGCAACTCTGACAGGGATATAAGTGAGGCCTGATCCATTACGGCATGCTTTATATCACTTAATGCCGATTCTGCCAGCCAATATCTTGACAGTAGGGCATCATGTTTTGTGATATAAATAAGATACCTGTAATAGCACACTATGGCATAGTCACGTGAGTCAGGTCTTACTGAATTCAACCATCTGTCATTGATTTCAAGAGCCTCATCGAACAAGCCTTCATCCAGCAGTTGAGACTCCTTTATACGCATATACACAGGGTCTGACGGATCAGCAATGATATAAAGTGAATCCCTGCTTGCATCACGCATACCTCTGTATTTTTCTGACATCTCAGATACAGGTGTGTAGTATGCCAACTCATTATAGACATGGACGCGTGCATTGAGATACTCTGTCATTACATCAGGTTCCATGTTACCGGCATCAAGATGGTTCAGAATATCAAGTGATTCAGTATAAAGGCCAACCGATGAGCATTGGTATGCCATAACACAACGTCCGCGGTCAGCTGCTGACTTATAACCCAATCTGTCAGCAATATCAATGAAACTCTTGATATAGGATAGAGCTGAGTCATTATCAAATGACTTGTACAACATATATAACTGATCAGCATACATCATCCTGCTGTCAGTTGATTTGGAACTGTAATATAGAGTTCTGACCTCATCAATACGTTCCTGATGCTCCGCTATATAATAATCGGTGTTTTCTATGGCATCATCTATCTGCTTGAAAAGCTCTTTCAGGTCTGCTGTTGATACAGCAAATGCACTTTGGGAATAACAGACAAAAAAGACAATAACGCAAAGGAACATTGACCCGAATCCAAGTCTGTTCGCTGCATTAAACAAAAGAGTGCAATGTTGTCTGTTATTCATAAAAGCCAATACAGGAATTATGTTTTAAGTGCAGATTGAAGAACCTCACTCAATGTAGGATGAGCATGAATTACATCCTGCATCTGTTCCCGTGTGGCGCCAATGTTCATTGCAGCGGTTATCTCATGAATCAGGTCTGATGCATGGGCACCCATGATGTGTGCACCAAGTATTGTACCATCTGATCCTGCAATCACTTTGCAGTAACCGTCAGTCTCATCCATTGAGACGGCTTTGCCGTTGGCGCGATAGAAAGACTTGAGGCAGCGTACCTCCAGATTCTGCTCCTTGCACTGCTCCTCAGTAAGGCCTACAGTTGCGACCTCGGGCATTGTGAACACAGCAGCCGGTATCAGGTCAAAACGGATGCTGTCTGACTTGCCGCAAATTGCGTTCAGAGCATGGAGCCCCTGATATGTTGCTGCATGTGCCAGCATAATGCCGCCTGTCACATCACCAACCGCATAGATACCGGGAACCGATGTCTCAAAGCGGTCATTGACCGTGATGCCCTTGCGGGTGTAGTCTATGCCGGCAGCCTCAAGCTTCAGACCATCTGTATTGGGACGACGGCCCACGGCCATAAGCACCTTCTCAGCCTCAACCGTGCACTCTTTTCCCTTTTTGATATAAGTTACAGTACCACCATCAATACGAGTCACCTGAGCTTGTACCTCAATGTTGATGCCGCGCTTGGAGAGTGACTGCTTAAGGCGCTTGGCCAGGTCGCTGTCAAAGCGGGGCAGTATGTTGGGGCAGAACTCCAATATCGTCACCTCACTGCCGAAACTGCGGAATATTGAAGCGAACTCCAGTCCTATTACTCCGCCGCCAATCACGCAGAGGCTTGCCGGAACTTCAGTTAGTTCCAGTATCTCCTTTGACGTAAGACAACTGTCTGCACCGGGTATGGGCAGTGATGCCGATACGGAACCCGTAGCAATGATAATCTTATCAGCCGTAAATTCCTGACCGTTGCAGACAACGGTCTTTGAGTCCATGAACTGTGCCTTGCCGCGCACTACCTGCACGTTCTTGAGCAGCATGTCTATGCCACCGCGCAACTGCTCAATGACAGCCTGCTTGCGCTCGGCAGCTGCAGCAAACGTAGGTTTGCAGTCCAGTCCGGCCTTAAGGTTCTGCTCTATCAACTCTGCATAGTGGCAGAATGTCTTGGTTGGTATGCAACCCTCATTAAGACAAGTACCGCCAAGTGGTCCCTCTGTGATAAGAGTTACCTCCATGCCACGCTTGGCAGCCTCAACCGCAGTCTCATAGCCGCCCGGGCCCGCTCCAATTATCAGCAAACGCATTCGTCCTGTATTTTGATTATGGGATTACGTGCCGCAGTGGTTTCATCCGGGCGGGATATCGGAGTGTTATGAGGTGCTCCGTGAAGTATCTCCGGATCCTGTGCAGCCTCGGCGGCAATCTTGCTCATCACCTCAATGAATCCGTCAAGTGTCTCCTTTGACTCAGTCTCAGTAGGCTCAATCATTATTGCCTGATGAAACAGAAGCGGGAAATAGATTGTGGGAGCGTGATAGCCGTAATCAAGCAGACGTTTGGCTACATCAAGCGTAGTAGCACCCTCCTTACCATCACATGCTCCGTCATTTATCAGACCGTCAAACACAAACTCATGCTTGCAGACACTCTCAATGGGCAGTTTATAGCAATCCTTGAGTGACTCCTTTATATAGTTTGCACCCAGTGTTGCCAGCTTACCGCACAACTTCACATTCTCACGACCCAGCATCAGGATGTAGGCATAGGCGCGCAGTATCACGCCAAAGTTGCCGTTAAAGCCCGATACGTTCACGCCCAGGAACGGAACCAGTTTCTCACAGACGCCTACAGGACCGCTGCCGGGACCGCCGCCTCCGTGGGGTGTTGAAAATGACTTGTGCAGGTTAAGGTGCATCACGTCAAATCCCATATCACCGGGACGTACTGTGCCTATGAGCGGGTTCATGTTGGCTCCGTCATAGTAGAGCAGACCGCCTGCGGCATGTACCAACTGTGCAATCTCCTTTATATCCTTTTCAAAGAGTCCAAGGGTATTGGGGTTGGTCATCATGATACCTGCAATGGTATCATCAAGCAACGGCTTAAGATCCTCAACATCGACCAGACCGTTGGCGTTTGACTTTACAACTACCACATCCAGACCGCAAACTGCTGCACTGGCGGGGTTGGTTCCGTGTGCGCTGTCAGGCACAATTATACGGGTACGCTTGTAGTCACCGCGTGACATGTGGTACTCGCGGATTATCATAAGACCGGTCAGTTCGCCATGGGCACCTGCGCAAGGCTTGAAGGTGAAGTGTTTCATTCCGGTTATTGCGGCAAGCGCCTTATCCATTCCCTCATAAACGGCATCAACGCCCTTCAGGTCTTTCTGCAAGGGGTGCAGACCGTTGAATGCGGGCATTGCGGCTATCTCCTCATTGATCTTGGGGTTGTACTTCATGGTGCAACTGCCCAGCGGATAGAATCCGGTGTCAACACCAAAGTTCATCTGGCTGAGGTTGGTGTAGTGACGAACCACATCCATCTCGCTTACCTCAGGAAGTTCTGGAGTCTTGCTCCTTAACAGTCCTGCGGGTATTACCTCTGTTCCCTTGCACTTATTGCAAGTCTGTGGGAGTGAATAGCCTAAACGTCCCTGCTTGCTTAACTCGAATATCAGTTTATCGTAGTACTTCATGGCGTCACTTCTTTATGGATTCAACAAGTGCGTCCATCTCCTCATAAGAGCGCTTCTCAGTGACGCAGAAACTAACATAACCCTCCTCTGTTTCCAATGCACCGAAGAATCCGGCATCGGCCAGTTTCTTCTGTAACTCTACGGCTGGAACAAGCGGCTTTAGAACAAATTCCTTTAAGAAGGGTGCACCAGCGAATACCTCTTGGAACTTACCGGTTTCAAGTAGTTTGGCATACAGATAATGAGCTCGCTGATAGCACAGGTCATTTACCTGCTTCATTCCCTCAGGCCCCATGAGTGACAGATATACGGTTACCCAGAGCGCCATCAGGCTCTCGTTTGAGCAGATGTTGCTGGTGGCTTTCTCACGACGTATGTGCTGCTCGCGGGCCTGAAGCGTGAGCACGAATGCACGGCGGCCCTCCTTGTCGCGGGTCTCGCCTACTATGCGGCCAGGCAGCTTGCGCATATAGTCTTTGGTGCATGCCATGAAGCCTACGTACGGGCCACCGTAGCACAACGGGATTCCCAACGGCTGGCCGTCACCTACTGCCACATCGGCACCCCACTCTGCGGGTGTTTTGAGTACTGCCATAGCCGACGGATCACAATAGACTGTAAGCATTGCCTTGTCGGCGTGCAGGGCATCGGCCATTCCTTCAAGATTCTCTATTATTCCAAATCGGTTTACTGATGGTACAATTGCTCCTGCTACATCACCCTGAGCAATCAGTGATTCAAGTTCAGACTTTGATGTCTGGCCGTTTTCTGCCTTGATCTCCTTTATTGTTATTCCGGCATACTTAGCATATGTAGCTATCACTCCTCTTACTTGCGGCAGGAGGGTGTCCGATATCAGGACGGTGTTCTTTTTCTTGGCCTGGGCCACCATCATCCTCATGGACTCGGCTGCGGCTGTGGGGCCGTCATACATTGAGGCGTTGCTCACGTCCATGCCGGTCAGGGTGCAGATCATACTCTGATACTCGAATATGTACCTTAACGTTCCCTGCGATATCTCGCACTGGTACGGGGTGTAGGCTGTTATGAACTCGCTTCGCTGGGTGATATACGGTATTACGGCGGGGGTATAGTGGTCGTATGCTCCGGCACCGGCAAATACTTTCAGCTTGGGGTTCCTGGCAGCAAGGCCTTCAAAGAAGTCACGCACCTGCTGCTCGGTCATTGCTTCAGGCAGGTCATACTCGCCTTTGTACAGGCAGTCCTGCGGGACATCGGCATACAGGTCATCAAGACTGTTCACGCCTATGCGGTCAAGCATGGCGCGGATGTCTTCATCGGTATGCGGGAAATACTGGAAACCTGCCATCACTCCTTAATGAATGCCTTGTATGCTGCTGCGTCCATCAGGTCGTCAAGTTCTGATGCATCAGACATCTGAACTTTGATGATCCAGTTCCCAAAAGCGTCTTCATTCACCAGCTTGGGATCGTCAACTACCTCTTCATTCACCTCGGTTACGGTTCCGCTTACAGGGCTGAACAGGTCACTGGCGGCTTTTACGCTCTCCAGGGCTCCGAACTCGCTGCCTTTTTCTACCTCATCATCCACATCGGGGCAGTCTACGTAGGTTATCTCTCCCATCTCTTTCTGGGCAAAGTCCGTTACTCCGATGATAGCGATTTCGCCTTCTACTTTTACCCACTCGTGGGTGTCACTGTACTTTAGTCCTTCAACAATTTTGCTCATTTCTCTGTTATTTTTGTTCGTTATTTTTACTCGTTTTGTGGCGCGAAAGGATTAGGGTAGACAAAACTTCGGCCCTTTGGGCCTCTCCCTCCCACTCCTTCGGAGCGGGCCCTCCCTCTTACGCGCCGAGGGTGGCGACGGTTTTGCTTACCCTAATCCCTCCGCTTTTAACTGCGTATTTGAAAAGGAATCAGGAAAGCAAACCTCTATTTTTTGTATTTCGTTTCGTAGAAACGCTTTTTTATTACTTTGCCTGGGAAGACTTTTTTGCGGATTCTGATAAAAAGGTCGGTTCCCAATGCCGAATACTGGGGCTTGACCAGGGCGAAGCAGATGCTTTTGTCGAGCGAGATGCTGTGATAACCTGTGGTAACCTCACCAATTTGAGTTCCATCCTCTAACTCTACGGGGTAGCCGTGGCGGGGGATGGCGCGGTCAAAGATTTCTATTCCTACCAGTTTCTTTTCTACTCCCAGTTCTTTCTGGGTTACCAGAGTTTCGCGGCCTATGAATTCGGCTTTGTCAAGCTTGCAGAACATTCCTAAGCCGGCTTCTATGGGACTGATTTCGGGACTCAGTTCGTCTCCGTAGAGAGGCATTCCGGCTTCGAAGCGGAGGGTGTCGCGGCAACCTAAGCCGCAGGGCTGGACTCCGGCTTTGATCAGGCGGTCCCAGATTTCTACGGTGTCCTGCAGGGTTGCATAAAGCTCAAAGCCGTCTTCTCCGGTATAGCCGGTTCGGCTTACTATCAGACGGTGGCCGTTGTACTCTGAATTGCAGTACTCGTAGAAGCTTAGGGTCTTGGCACATTCAAGGCCAAAGAGGTCTATTATGGTCTTCTCCGCCTCGGGTCCCTGAACTGCTATCTGACCCCAGATATCGGACTGGTTGTCTATCTTGACATTGTAGCCATTCTGCTGCTCCAGCATCCAGGCGTAATCCTTGTCTATGTTGGCGGCATTCACTACCAGCAGGAAATGGTCGGGCTCGAACTCGCGGTAAACGAGCAGGTCATCTACCGTACCTCCGTTGGGGTACAGCATCATTCCGTACAGGATCTTTCCGGGATTATAACCGCTTATGTTGTTCGTGAAGATGTGGTTGATGTAGCGCTCGGCATCGGGGCCGCTGATGAAGATCTCGCCCATGTGCGACACATCAAAGATTCCGACCTTGTTTCTTACTGCAAGATGTTCCTGGGTGATTCCGGCATACTGGATAGGCATGTCAAATCCGCCGAACGGGCTCATCTGGGCTCCCAGGGCCACGTGGCTGGCGTGGAGACAGGTCTTTTTAATTTCTTCGTCCATACTTTATAAAGTTTTCGTCAAGATAGGTTTCTTCAATTTTCAGCACCTCAGTCAACTGTTCAGTGCTTAAAAACTGCATATCTTTACAAAAATAACTAATTAGTTTGGACTTCAAAACTTCAAAACCAAAAAGTATTCCACAATTTTTCAGATTGTTTACACGCTGCCTTACAGACTTGATTCCCTTGCTGTCAAGCTTCTCCTTTGACGGGGTGATGGCACGCTCCATTTCGGCAAAATCCGTATCATACAGCAGCGTTCCGTGAACTATGCAGCCGGTTCTGGTGGCATAACAGGCATTGCCCGATACCTTGCGGCCGCCAACCAGTACATCGTTATGCTCCGTCCTGACGGCATCAAGTCCCATACCGCGCAGGGCATCGGCCAGACAGGACAGGTATTCATCAAAAGCTTTATTCACATCGGGCTCCTTTGTGATGTATGAGAGCATCAGGTTTCCCTCATCGGCATATACACAGCCACCTCCGCTCTTGCGGCGGTACATCTCTATCCCATGTTCCAGGCAGTACGGCACATTGACCTCAGCTTCCATGTCCTGATTGCGTCCGAATATGACCGTGGGGCGCACATTCCACACAAAAAACGAACCGGGAGCATTCTCAACGGCCCACTCCTCCAGCGCCAGCCAAAAAACCAGCCTGCGCATTTCATTACTGTCGTTTGGTAATCTCAGGTTTTTCATACCATTGGGGACGGTTCCGTTTGGCACTTTTTTTACTTAGTAATACGATTATCGTCAAAGTTAAATAAAAAGTGCCAAACGGAACCGTCCCCAATGGTATGAAAAATAAATGGCAGCCAACCTTACAAGACTGCCATTTATCCGGGGTCCATGCATCTGAGTCATGAAAAGGAAAGAACTCAAGACACATTTACGGACACCTATTCATTCCAACATTGCCTTTACAGTCCGGAATGTCTCACGACAGCCCAGGATTGCAATGCAAATATCATAACATTAAACGGCACAAATAATACTTTTTATTAAATAAATTTGTTCATTTTGAAACTTATCTCGGAATTTTACATTAAATTAGTTGTCAAATTGGAAACAGCCTGAAATACACAAGCATTTCTCAGGTAATAATAATACGAAATTTATGATAAGATACAGCGTAAAGGACATTCTGGAACTGCCTCATGACAGACCAGCCGCAAACTACAAAGACCAGATTGCAGTTCTGGACACACAGATATTCGGGTTTGATACAGCCAAACAGTTGTTTTCCATAGATGCGTTTGCCATTGGATACATAACCAAGGGGTACAGCATCACGGAACTCAACAACAGCAAATACAGGCTTGAGCCGGGTAACGTCTTCATTATGGCTCCCACCCATTCTTGCCGCCTCATAGAATGCAGTTCCGATTATGACGTGCGCGTGCTGTTGCTTGACTCCAACGGGCACAACATGTCCATACACCTTAGCTACCTGGTCAAGTCGGAACGCTGGACACAAAGCTATTTCAACCCTGTAATAAAGCTTAGTCAGAAAGAGACCGTAACCATGAATGACTGCATCAACCGCATAATCGAGCAGATATACCGCAAGGACTGCCCCAACCAGAAAACATTCCTGCGACTTGCCACGGAATGGCACCATGTGGAGTTGGACAACATAATGCAGATAAGGCATAAGGACACTACCGATTACAGCCAGCCTTTGACCCGCCAGCAGACACTGGCTCGTCAGTTATATCTGCTTATAGTGAACAACTACCGCAAGGAACACCAGGCAAAATACTATGCTGAACAGATGTGCCTGACACCGCAATACCTCAACCAGATAGCAAGCCAGGTATTGGGCAAGACACTTAGTGTAATCATATCGGAGCTGCTCTATTCAACCGCACGCTCCATGCTTCTGTCAACCGACATGAGCATTCAGGAGATAGCCGATGAACTCAACTTCTCCGACCAGGCGTCATTCAGCAAGTTCATAAAGAAATTGGCCGGGGTAAGCCCCAACACACTGCGTAAGACCCACCAGCATCAGGTAATTATCTGAAATTATTGAAGCGGTAGCTGAATGAGATAACAAACATTGAAGTGTCTCCGAACGTGCGGCTTTCATTCCAGCTCGTACCCGATACAGTTGCCGAGAATCCGTTGTAGGACTTGAGTATGTCACGCCAGGTAAGGCTCAGCGTAGCCTGGCGGCTCTTGAGGAAACTCCATTCGGCCGATATGCTCCACAGGCACTCCGGGCGGTTGGCCGACTCCATCTCATACCCGAATGGACGGTTATAGCTGCACCTTGTTGACGCACCCAGTCCTATCGATGACTGGTATGACAATTCCGCACTGGCGTTGAAACGCTTTCCTCCGCTGGCATTATCCAGGTAGTCGCTCTTGCTGTGGTCCATCGTGTAACCCACATCACCGCGAATCATCCAGAACTGGTCGGAGTACGCGCCCTCCAGATTAAGGCTTACCTGATGATAGTCCGTAGCGCTCTTCTGGGCCGATGCATCGGTGAATGACTGTACGTATGCCACATTATGACGCAATGAGTGGTTGGCGGTAAAGTTTACCGACAGGTCCTGGAACGGATAGGTCAGGAACAGGTATTCGCTCACGTTCCAGTTTCCGTTTATATTCTCCGGTGACGTGATTCGTGCTCCTGTCTGCCTGTCCAAACGTGTCAGGGTTGTAATCTGATTCAGGGTAGTGCCGTAACTCACGCGGGTGCGCATCCAGGACTGGAGCTGGAGCTCCAGATTCACGCTGTGTGAGAACGAGTTCTTGAGGTTGCTGTTTCCCTCATGTATGTTCATGGGGTCGCTGTAATCGGTCACCATAGAGAGCTGCTGCACTCCGGGCAGTCCGTTGCTTCCGTTATATCCCAGACCTATCTGACTCTTCTTGAACAACTTGACCCTGAAACTGGCATTTGCGGAATATCTTATGCCCGAGTAACGTATATGCTCGTCATCCTTACCCGGAATCTTGTTCATGTTATCTATGGTCATAAGCACCGGAGCCATATTGGCCGACAGGTTTATCCTATATACTGAATCGGAATAGAAATAATCCAGGTCAAACGAGTTGTTCAGGTTGCTGTTCCGACGGTCATAATAGAGTGAATCCACCTCTGTCAGCGTACCGTCAGCATTAACATCCTCATAACGTTGCACGCTTGTTCCGTCATCGTAAGAAAAGTTGTATCCCACACCCAGGTAACCGGCATCGCCCATCTGACGGTTCAGATTGAAATTGGCGCTGTAGCTGTTTGTATGCGACGGGGTGGATATCCTGTGGTTCACCTTGCGTACGCTGTCGCCCAGTTGTGCAAAACGGCTCTCCGATGTGTTTGTGCTGACACCGTCGTCATCGGACCGCCCTAACCTCAAATAGAAATTGAAATGATACTTGTCATCCTTGCCGAATGTCTTGTTCATACCTCCGTTCACATTGTATGAACTGCCGGTATTCTCACCTGTACTGGACTGGATGGTGGAGCTTATCAGACCCTCGCCCTCATTCGATATGGAATCGACGGAATAGCTGCTGTTGTTGTTCCGGTTCCTGGACATATCCATGTTCAGGTTATACCATGTCTTGTCGTTGACGCGGCCGTTCATCCCCACGCTGCCGTTCCAGTTGTGCCCGCCGTTGGAACTTGTATTCTCGCTCACAGAGTTCTGGGTGAACTCCGGCATGAACATCTTGTTGTAGTTTGCGGTCTTGTTCTCGTTATAGCTGCTTCCGTAACCTGCCGATGCGTTTACCGAAACCTTGTCAAACTCCTTGCTGTAATATAGGTTGCCGTTTGAATTCTCGGTCTTTAGCTGAGTGGAGTACTCATAGGGTATGGTATTCCTGGAATATGATCCGTACAGCTCCGAACCGCCCTCCTTCCACATTGACCCGTCAATCTCAAACCTGTAACGGTCAAAGTTCTCGGTGGTGCCCACCTCAACGTTTGCGAATATGGTACGGTCCATAGGCTCCTTGGTCTCCATGTCCATGACAAGGTGGTTGTCACTCATCACGTTCAGAGTGTCATCGGGCACCTCATAGACCTTCAGGCTCTTGAGCTTGTCGGTAGGCATGTTGTTAAGGGCAATGCTCATGTCACGTTTAAAGAAGGAGTCACCGTTAAGGCGTATTTCATTTATATCGCGCCCCAGATAGGTCATCTTACCGTCCTGGTACTTGAGTCCGGGCAGACGGCGCACCAGGTCCAGCAATACGCTGCCCGTAGGCATCTCGTATGCATCGGCATTGAATATTATAGTGTCGCCGCGCTGGTACATTCTCTGGAGCTCAGCCACAATCTCGAATTCCTCGGCCGTAAGCGGATCGCTACGCAGCACAATGGAGTCCAGTTCCACGGTATAGGTATGGATACCGCTCTCCCTTACCATGGGCGGATCAATGATTGAATCCAGCGTCTGCATTCCTATGTATGAGATCCTGATGCGCAGACGTGTATCCTTAAGCCGGTCACGACGTGACATGTAGGTCCAGAAACTGCCGTCCTTATCGGCTGCCGCACCGTCAAATGAAGTGGTGTCACCCATACAGGTAACCACTACGTTGGCCCCTTGTAACGGATAGGGCTCAGGTTCAAAGTCATCTATGCCGAAAACACGGCCGTTTATCTGGAATATCTGCTTCACATAGGTGCGCAACATTGATTCAGTCTCAGGACTGCTCCAGTCCTGCGCCATCGCACCCGTAAAGACGGCCGCCATAGCCATCGCCACAAAAAACCTCTTCAGATTCATGCCTGCAAAGTTACAACACAAAGAGAGAGCTTTCCTTTGTGTTGTTTGAATAATTCTTAAATAAAAATAAGAATCACTCCGTTTTCATTTTTTCCGGAAACATAATGTAATGTCCGTCATCTCCCCATTCTCAATCCTGTACATGCGCTGGTTGGTATCAGGACTGGGGAGCGGACCAAGGCTCTCAACGTAAGGACCCACTTTCACAAAATCAAGTAATTCCGCATTGAAGCAGTCAGGCAACTGCTGACGGCCGGAGTACCAAGCTGTCTTGAGCCCTGTCGCACGTACGCGACCGGCCAGGCGCATCACCTCTTCCGGCTCACGGTCACCGCCCATGAAACATACGCAGGTCACATCACGGCCGTAACGTTCCAGCAAGCCGTCCAGGAGAGCATCATCAAGCGGCAGACCTATGTCGTCCTGCAGCTGCGGACTATGACAGCCAGGACAACGGTTAGGACACTGGGAGAGGTTAAGCGAAAGCGTAACCTCTCCCGGAACGTCCTGAAAGACTATATCGTATGATGCTATCTTCATTTACAGGGTAGCGTAGTAACGCTTGGCGGCCTCAACCTGACGGGCAGCCGAGAAGTTGCTAACGCGCTTCATGTATCCGATGATGCGGGTCAGATAATCCACATTGGTGGAGTGGCAGTGCGGGCATTCCTTGAGATAGCGTTTGTCTATTGTGCCGCACTCGTTGCAGATGGTGTTGGGGATATTGAACGTAAAGTAGTTGCATCCCTCCTGTGCGGCCACGCGCAGCAACTGGCGGTATTGTGCCTTTGACAGATGCTCCTCAAGGTTGCAGTGCAGTGCCGATCCGCCGGTAAGGTGTTCTATATATTTCACGCCGTGCAGACGGAAGCGGTCAATCACGTTCAGGCTGTTGTCCTCAACTTTGTAGAAGTAGCTGTTATAGCAGTCACGCGGTACCACATAGCCGTCCTCCTTATCCCATTTGGCATTCTTCACGCCCACGTTCTCAGCAGGAATCATCTCACAGTTGAACATCACGCCCTTGGTCCTGTATTGCTTGTTCAGCTTCTCGATGATACCCAGAACAGACTGTACATATTCTGTGTAACGCGGATTGTCACTGATCTCTATGCCCAGGAACTCGGCCGATTCAACCAGGCCGTTCACACCTATTGTCAGATACTGACGGCCTATATTTATGTAACCGGAATCAAAGAGCGGAAGCATACCCTTGTCCTGCAGTTCCTTGAGGTTCTCGTTGTATGCCAGCTGAACCTTATGCATCAGGTCAACCACCTCCTCTATGTATTTCTGATAAGGTATGCCCATACGTGAAGCGTACTGAACGCAGCGGTTCAGGTTGATGGTAAGCACGCTCTTGGAGCCGGTGCTCACGCCACCTGCACCCAGTGTATATGAAAATCCGTTATCGGTAATCTGGTTGCGCAGACGGCAGCAGCTTGACAATGAGTCGGCGTTGTCACTCACGTAGGTAAAGAACGAGTGACCCTCGGCATACATCTCGGCGGTAAAGTCACCGTACTCCTTATCCTTGACGTCACCGTTCTCGGTAAGCAGGGCCATGGTCTCCACGGGGAATGTAAGCACACAGTGCAGACGCTCCTGGTTGAACCACTTCATGAAACGCTTCTGCAACCATGAGAGTGACTCCCAGTGCGGTTTCTCGCCGTCGGGGAATCGGAACTCGCCGAACAGGGACTCAAAATAGTAGCGGTCATAGTAGCTTATGTTCCAGAAAACTGACTGGAAGTTACGTGCGCCGGTAGGCTGGTTGATCGAATAGACCACCTGCTGGAAGCAGTCGGTGATAACCTTGTCTATGGTGCGTTTCTTAAGGCTCAGGTCAACCACCTCATCGGCACGCTTGTAATAGTCCTCACCGTATTCCTTCTCTATGAAATAGTTCATGTACATAAGGAACTCCGGAGTCGCGCAGGCACCTGACAGCATGGATGACACCATGAATACCATATTGATGAAACCGCCGCAGAAAGCCTTGAGGTTTGTAGGCTGTGTGGCATTGCCGCCAATAGACTTGGTGCCGCCCAGAAGCCACGGGTACATGGTTATACTGGCGCAGTAGTTGGCCAGGTTGGTCTCATCGTTCTTGTAGATGAAGTGCTGGTGCAGCAGGCTCATATACTTGTCAGCCACCTCCTTACCGAACATCTGGCGGATGCGGTCGCACAGCAGACGGCGGTTCAGGCGGATGAAACCCTTCTTGGGCAACTCGCCGATAAGAGTTGCGATGTTCTTGTTCTCGACATTGGCATTGGCATCGAACTTACTGCCCTCGGCAGCGTTCGCAGCCTGACAATAGCCCATAAGGAACTCCAGTTTTGACTTGGTCTCGCGGTCCTCGGCGTGACGGTTGCGGTAGAGCATGTACGTCTTGGCAACCTGATAATAGCCCTCAGCCATAAGGGCAACCTCAACCTGGTTCTGGATTTCTTCCACACTGATACCGTTCTGAATGTACAGATGGCTCAGAATTCCGGTCATGACCTCTTCCGTGGCAAACGACCCCGATGCCAGGAATGACTTTGCAATAGCAGCCTTGATCTTGTCGATGGTAAACACCTCGTGTTTGCCATCACGTTTCACTATATATGTCTCCATAATCAATAAATGTAATCCCGTCCCTGTAGTCCTGCAAGGTGCAGAAAACAATTGTCATTGGCAGGTCTTCTGACTCATCCCGTCCCATGCGCCTTCCCAGCCCCGTAAGGCCAGTGGCATAGAGTGCATCGGACTTATAATGTGGGATTTACAGCAGCAGGTACTGTCCCGGACTTGCACCGGATTCCAGATTATTCCTTTGGGGAGCCGCTCCCTTGGGAAACCAATGACGCGGACAAAGATATTATAAAAACATTCACTTGATACGGGCTGTTGAAAACTTCACAGGCTTTTTCACAGACAAGTTTTCAACAGGTAAAAAATAAAGGCGACAGAGGCCGGCCTGTCACAGGTCAGCCTCTGTCTTCAGTATTTTATTGAGGAAAAATTTACTTGTAAAGGAAGCGGCGTATACTGCGCTTTGGAGTACGCTCAAACGGCTCCGTGCGGATTTCCAGCTTGGATACCTGAGAGTAACCGGGTAGCATTGTGTTGATCTTCTTGCGGTCCTCCTCAAGCTGGGCCAGAACCTGCTGCTCATTGAGACTGGCAGCCTTGCCTGCATCGTAGTCAGGAAGTACCAAAGCCACAAGCTTGCGTTCACGCTCCACAATCAGGACCTCCGATACCAGCTGCTGGTTCATGTACAGGTCTTCTATCTCTTCAGGATAGATGTTCTGGCCTGAAGGACCAAGTATCATGTTCTTGCAGCGGCCCTTGATGTAGATGTAACCCTGCTTGTCTATTGTACCCATATCACCGGTGTGGAACCAGCCCTCGGGATCTATCACGTCACGGGTGGCGTTGGGGTTCTTGTAGTAGCCCAGCATCACGTTGTCACCCTTGACCAGAAGTTCACCCACATTGCCGGGAGCATCGCTGAACACCTCTACCGGGCAGCCGGGAACCGCAATGCCGCATGAACCGGCCTTGTACTTCTCCCAGTCAACGTATGAGATGAGCGGAGCGCACTCGGTGCTGCCGTAACCCACGGTATAGGGGAACTTGAGCTTGCGCAGTATCTTCTCCACATCGGCATTCAGGGCAGCGCCGCCTACAATGAGGCAGTCCATTTCACCGCCGAATGCATCTATGATTTTGGAACGTATCTTGCCGCCTATCAGACGGTTCACGCCCGGAATGGCCATCAGGACCTTCATAAGGGGCTTCTCCATTACCGGCTGTATCTTCTGCTTGATAACCTTCTCTATTACCAGAGGAACGGTAATGATAAGTTTTGGCTTCTCCTCGGCAAATGCATCGAACAGTATCTTGGGTGAAGGCATCTTGCCCAGATAGCAGATGCTTGCTCCCAGCAGCAGCTCGAACATAAGCTGGAATGCCAGACCGAACATGTGGGCCATGGGAAGTATTGAAACCACCGTCTCACCCTTGGTAAGCGGGAGCACGCCGCATGCAAACTTAAGGTTCACCAGCATGGCGCGATAAGGAACCATTACGCCCTTGGGGTCACTTGTGGTACCCGATGTATAGTTCAGGACAGCCAGGTCATTGGTATCTTTCTCAGCCTGGTACTTAATGTCATCCTTTGTGAATCCCTTGGGATATTTCCTGTCAAAGCACTCATCAAGAGTTTCCATCGCCTTGGTCAGCTCATTGGAACGGCTGAACTGGAGTGACATGTCATTCAGAAGGATTATGCCCAATATGTCAGGCATCTCCGCGGCAACCATACCTGCCAGGACCACATCGCCCACCATAAGCAGCTTTGCCTCGGAATGGTTTACTAAGGTGTGTATGTTTGCAGGCTTGAAATCATTCAGAATAGGTACGGGAATTGCACCATATGTATATACTCCGAAAAATGCTACGCCCCATGCCAGGCAGTTCTTGCCGCAGAGGGCAACTTTATCACCGGGTTTGATGCCGGCATTCTCAAGTATAATATGTACGCGTGCCACGCGCTTTGCCAACTCGGCATATGTTATTCTCTCTCCGCGGAAATCGGCCAGGGCCTCGTTGTCCCAATGGCGGCGGAAACTGTCTTCATACATTTTAATGACGCTCGTGGCGTTCATGTCACAATCAGGAGTTCTGTAAATAAGTCTTGCCATAATATGTGTTTTAATTCCGGGCGCAAAGGTACCCCTATATACATTTACAATATAATAAAACGCATTATTTGGGGTCTTCTGCACTCCCGATGTGGCGAATTGCCGGCCATTCCGCCTCCGGCAATTCGCCACATATACCGGATTTGGGTGAAATAAATAAAAAGCTTATCTTCGCGGAACAAAAACCGGTGCAGAATGAACAAGTTACCCGAATATATGTTCTCCAGGAAATTCCTTTTCCTTACGGTCCTGTTCATTGTGGCCTTTTCCATACTCTTCCTGCAACTCTATTCGCCGTTCTCATCCACATACTGGTTCACATTAAGAAGCAGCTACATGATGCTCGGCACAGGTACCATGTATGCATTTTCGGTACTGTTCCTGCTTACCAGCAAGCTGCTGCTCATGGAAATAAACCGCAAGCACGGTGTAGGCGTATGGGGACTGATACTGTTCTCACTTGCCGAAGTACTGATAGTATCCGTCATTTACATCTCAATAACACTGCTTGTCAAGCAGGATGGGACCACCCTTGAGGAACTGTTTCCCAGAGCGCTCTTCTGCATATTCCTGATACTGCTCATACCTTATACGATAGCATATCTTTTCGGCTATGCCCATGGACTCAAACTGCAGTCAGGCAACAAGACGTCATCCGACCAGGGCACCATGATGGTCTCCATACATGACAGCAACGGAAAGATCAGACTGTCACTCCGTATCATGGATATCCTGTATGCCGTATCGGAAGACAATTACGTAAAGGTTTTCTATGAGCAGGACGGCATGGTAAAGAACTCAATGATACGTACTACAGCCAAGAACATTGAGGATGACCTGGAGGGCCAGATAACCCGATGCCACCGCTCATACCTCATCAACATTGCCAAGGTTAAGTTCTTCAACAACGACCGCGACAACCTCTATGTAATCCTGGACCAGGAGGGCATAAACCCCATTCCGGTCTCCCGTTCCTACCGCGATACGATTGCAGCTTTGCTCTCAAGCAAAGCATAAAAAAAATGAATTCACTCGCGTGAACTCAATTTTTTCAATTTCCTCCGCAGGAACCTTTTTCCTTTGGAGTGAGCCTTGCAATTTTCACAAATTCTCGGGCCCAAACCTAATTACTAACCTAATTACTAACCAATTAATGCTTATGAGAATTATCCTTTGTTTTCGACCGCAAAGGTCGGTACTTTTTTCTTACGCTGTATATTAAAATGTTTAAATTCGTATAAAACAACGTTAAAGCATTAAATAAATGTTATAAAAGATTGATTATCAGCAAATAATCTTACAGGTCTGCCGCCAACTACGACAGACAGACCCGCAAGATCCTATTCAAAAAGGGTAAAAACACTCATTCCTTAGGGGTAATGCCCATAAGTTTGAGCATCTGGTTTGCATAGCGGCGGCCCATTTCACGGTAACCGGCTGCATCAAAATGCAGATGGTCGAATCCCGTAGTGGCTCCTGCCGATGATATAACGTATGAGTTGGGCAGAGTCTCCGGCAGTTTTGCAATGATCTCATTCATTGACGCACTGCGGCCCTGCACATCGGCATTGACAACCTCGCCGGCCAGCAGGGGAACATCCTTTGCATTCAGGCCCAAATCCTCAATCAGAGTCTCATATACATACTTAACCTTTTCCGGCCAGTCTTCCTCATTGATGTTTGACTCACCCTGATGCATCAGGAATCCCTTGATGACACCCACCTTCTGAGCCTCCTTGGCACACTCCAGAAGACGCTGATAACAGTTGTTGTCATAAGGGGCAATCCAGTTCTTCATCCATGCGGCGGCATTATCGCCGTATTCCTGAGCCCGGTCTTTCATGAAAGCCTCAATCTTACATCCGCCCACGGCAACGCATATTACACCTACACGGACCTTCTCCGGCAGGTTTTCAACCATGGTACGGCCAAAATAGTCAACCGGGGTAAGGCCGTTGCTCTCACGACACAATGGCGGAACAGCGGTGTACCACTCGAACTTCTTACGCTCCATCTTAGGAAAATCAACGGCAGCCATCATCTGCCAACGGTCACTGATGCCTTCACGGTCCTGGTCCTCAATGCGGGCGTTACCTTCCATATTGGACTGGCCGAAAGCCAGATAGATGTAGAAATTCTTGTCAGGTTTCTGTTTCTTTGTAGAAACACCACTCTGTGAGCCGCAAGCGACTGTAGCCACAAGAGCCAAAGCAATGAATAATCTCTTAAGCATACTATTGAATAAATAATTGAAAAACTTCAACAATCCGGACATATACCACGTCCGTGAGTGCAAAAATAAGAAAAAACAGGCATGTATGTCAGCATGAAATAAAAAAATGCAGAGTGAAAGTCACCCTGCATTTCTTAACTTTCAGTCCTGAAAGAATCAGTTGGCTTCAACAGCCTCCTTGATCATCTGCTCGTTGGCGGTGATGTAAATCTCAACGCGACGGTTCTGAGCGCGCCCCTCCTCGGTATCGTTGCTGGCAACCGGCATTGTGAATGACATACCCTTGGTGATGAGACGATCCTTGCTCATACCGCACTTCTTGAGGAAATCGGCAACAGCCTCGGCACGCTTGGCTGAAACCTTCTCGTTAGCCTGCTCTGTGCCAATGTTGTCGGTATGGCCATAAACCGTGATGTCGGTCATCTCCATATCCTTCATTGTCTCGGCAAACTTGGTCAGTGTCTCCTTTGACTCGTCGCTCAGCTTTGAGCTGTTGAAGCCGAACAGGATACCGCTGTCAAATGTAACCTTGATACCCTCAAGACCGTTAACGTCAGTAATGGTCTCAACCTTGGCATCTTCAAGAGCTGCAAGCTCCTCGGCCTTCTTGTCCATACGGTTGCCGATGATAGCACCTGCACCGCCGCCTACTCCGGCACCGATAGCTGCGCCGATGGCTGCACTCTCTGCATCGCCGCCCAGAAGAACGCCGATACCTGCACCGATAGCTGCGCCTGCACCACCGCCGATGAGGCCGCCGTTAGCTGTCTTTGACCATGATGAACATCCTGCAACAGAGAATACAAGAGTTGCAGCAAGAAGAATAGATAATACTTTTTTCATAATGTTTGTTTATTAAGTGTCCTTATACAAATTAGTGACGCAAATATAACTATTTTTTTGATTTGTTCAGATTCTACGAAAATTATTGTGATATTTGTATTTCGATTAAGAGCCTAAACCAACACAAATAAATATGAAAACCATCAGACTATCATTGATTCTGGCAATCAGCGCCATGCTGGCTGTTTCATGCAAGAGCGGAAACAACTGCTGTTCAAGTGAGGATTGCAATGAATGCAATTGCACCGGATGCAGTTGCTGTGATGACTGCCAGGCATGCTCCGGCAGCAAAACCATTATTCCCAACGTACCTCGCGGCGAGCAAGCACCTCCTGCCAACCCCGGGCAAAGAAACTTTGGCGGCATGATTCCTCCCGCCGGCGCTACAGCACGCCCACGCCCGCAGGGACAGGCTCAGCGTCCGCCAATGAACATGCAGCGCCCGCCGCAGGGCATGCAGCGTCCGGCACCTCAGGTACGCACCGTGTCTCTTAAGGAGCTCTCCATGAGTGACCCGTTCATATATCCGGATCCCGAGACCAAGACCTACTGGCTCACCGGTACCGGCGGTTCTCTCTACAAGAGCACCGACCTGGAGATGTGGACCGGCCCGTACAGCGTAATCGACTTGTCAGGTACCTGGATGCAGGGCAATTTTGTAGCTGCCGCCGAAATCCATAAGTTCAACGGCAAGTTCTACTATGCCGGTACATGGAACAACCATGGCGTTTGCATCGAGCAGGTTCCGCGCCGTTACAACGTACCCCTGAACCAGACTCAACTTCTGGTCTCCGACAAAGTTGACGGTCCGTATCTTCCGCTTGTAAAAGACTCCACATTCTGCCTTGGTCCGGTTGACTGGGATATCATTGACGGTACACTTTACGAGGAAAATGACACCGTATATATGGTATTCGTACATGAGTGGACACAGCTCATTGACGGAACTATGGCATACATGCCTCTGTCTAAGGACCTGACACACCGTCTTGCCGAGCCCACCACCATATTCCGCGCATCGGAGGCCGCATGGTCTAAAGAGATGAACTCAATCGGCGAGGCCACATTCGGCATGAAGATGCCGGGTTGGGTAACCGATGGCCCGCAGATGTTCCGTACCGAGACCGGCCGTCTGGGTATGCTCTGGTCAAGCTGGGGTGAGAACCGCTACGCTCAGGGTATCGCATGGTCAACCAGCGGCAGTATCAAGGGCCCGTGGATCCAGGAGGAGAAGTCATTCAGAGGCGACAACTCCGGTCACGGCATGCTGTTCAAGAGCTTTGAGGGTCAGCTGCTCTACTCCGTTCACCACGACGGCGGTACCGGCCGCAAACCTGAGATCTGGACTGTTGACGCATCGGGCGACAACCTGATTCTGGGCAAGCGCATCCACTAATCAGGACACTTATTATAAAAATAAGAGCAAACCGTGGGCCTAAACCCGCGGTTTGTTGTATCTTCGCGTCTTAAATAAGCAAACAAAACAAAATGAAAATCTCCAACCGCGCTGAGATAATGCCCAGTTCGCCCATACGCAAGCTGTCAGGCATTGCACAGAAAATTGAGGCCGAAGGCATCAAGGTCTATCATCTGAACATAGGTCAGCCTGACCTGCCGTCACCGCAGATAGGTCTTGACATGCTCAAGAAGATTGACCGCAATGTGCTGGAATACACCCCCTCACAGGGATTCCTTAGCCTCCGCAAGAAGCTGTGCGACTATTACGAGCAGTATCAGATCAAGTTTGAACCCGATGACATCATCGTAACCAGCGGAGGTTCCGAGGCGGTTCTGTTTGCTTTCATGACATGCCTTAACCCTGGTGATGAGATCATTGTCCCGGAACCTGCCTACGCCAACTACATGGCATTCGCAGTATCGGCCGGCGCCGTAATCAAGCCCATAGTATCATCAATAGAGGACGGTTTCGCACTGCCCCCGGTTGAGAAGTTTGAGGAACTCATTACCGAGCGCACCAAGGGTATCCTCATCTGCAACCCCAACAACCCCACGGGTTACCTTTATACCCGCAAGGAGATGCTGCAGCTGCGTGACCTGGTCAAGAAATATGACCTGTACCTGTTCTCCGATGAGGTATATCGCGAGTTCATCTACACAGGTTCGCCCTATATTTCAGCCTGCCACCTGGAAGGGATTGAGGATCACGTAATCCTGATTGACTCCGTATCAAAGCGTTACTCAGAGTGCGGTATCCGTATAGGTGCCATAGCCACCAAGAACCAGGAAGTACGCAACGCCGTGATGAAGTTCTGTCAGGCCCGTCTGTGCCCGCCTCTGATAGGCCAGGTAATAGCCGAGGCTTCAATATCCGCTCCGCGTGAGTACATGACCAATACCTACGAAGAATTCATCACACGCCGTAAATACCTGATTGACGGACTGAACAAGATACCCGGAGTATATTCACCCATCCCCATGGGCGCATTCTACACCACGGCCAAGCTGCCCATTGATGACTGCGAGAAGTTCTGCAAATGGTGCCTGACCGATTTCCGCCGCGACGGCAAGACCATCATGATGGCCCCCGGCACAGGTTTCTACTCCGATCCGCAGTACGGCCGCGACCAGGTACGTCTGGCCTACGTGCTCAACATTGATGACCTTAAGGATGCCCTCAAACTGCTTGCCGAAGCCCTTGAGGAGTACAACAGTCTTGAGAAGAAATGAAAAGACGGCTGGCCACACTGTTTCTGACCATGCTTGCGGCAGTGCTATGCTATGCCGCCAACCCCAAGCGTGAGTTCCGCGGAGCATGGATACAGGCTGTGAACCACCAGTTCGAGGGAATACCCACAGCGCAGCTCAAAGCAGAGCTTACCCGCCAGCTGGACTCGCTGGAATCATGCGGCATAAACGCCATACTGTTTCAGGTACGCGTAGAGGCTGATGCCCTTTACAAATCCGACCTGGAGCCATGGAGCGCCTATCTGACAGGATTCCAGGGCGATGCCCCCGATGAAGACTGGGACCCCCTGCTGTTCATGACAGATGAGTGCCACAACCGTGGAATGGAAATCCACGCATGGATAAACCCGTTCCGTGCCAAGACCACTGAGACCACGGAGTTCGCTCCCAACCATCAGATGAAAACCCATCCGGAGCGGATAATAAAGTTCGGCAAGCTGGCCCTGTTCAATCCCGCACTCCAGGAGAACCGTGACTATATATGCCAGGTAGCCGCAGACATCGTATCGCGCTATGACATAGACGGTTTTCATATTGACGATTATTTCTACCCGTACCCCGACGGAGACCGCAAGTTCGATGATGACGCATCGTTCAGGAAAGACCCCCGCGGATTCAAGAATAAGGATGACTGGCGCAGGGACAACGTCAACCTGTTCATAGAACAGCTTTACACTACCGTCAAGGATATCAAGCCCTGGGTAAAGTTCGGCATTTCGCCGTTCGGCATTTACCGCAACAAGTCGGCAGTCTACCCTGACGGCAGTGAATCATCGGGATTCGAGAACTGGAGCGGTCTTTATGCCGACGTGCTGCTCTGGATAGAGAAAGGCTGGATGGACTACTGCATACCGCAGGTATATTGGAATACAGGTAACAAGGCCGCCGATTATTCAATACTCACCAAGTGGTGGTCAGACCATGCGGGAGGTTGTCTCATGTACATAGGCCAGGATGTGGAGCGCACCGTAAAGGGCCAGGACCCCAATCATCCGGAGAGCCATCAGTTGCGCCACAAGATGAACCTGCAGCGTATCATGAGCGGCCTGCAGGGCAGCTGCCAATGGCCCGCCAAGTCCGTTGTGGACAATCCGCGTGACTACCGCACCATTCTGGCCAATGAATACTACAACACCCCTGCCCTACAGCCTGTAAGCGAAAATATGCCCAAGAACACCCCGGGCAAGGTCCGCAAGCTTATGCCTGTAGAGACCAAGGACGGCCCGGTCCTGTTCTGGACAGCCCCCAAGGCCAAAAAAGAGATGGACAAGGCCACCAGATACGTTGTCTATCGCTTTGAGAAGGGCCAGACGGTCAACATTGATGACCCCGCGCATATAGTGGCCATAACCAACCGCTCATTCATCAACCTTCCATACCGCGACGGATCTACGCAGTACACTTACGTAGTTACCGCCCTCAACCGCATCCAACGCGAATCGGCTCCCGTCAAGTGCAAGGTAAACCTGTAAAAAAGGGAGAATGTGAAAAAGGTTCCGTTTTTACGCACAACCCCTTTAACTTTCCCTCATTTACATACTGTTAT